>LXNI01000171.1_pt1 | contig 81204 bp, 68 predicted proteins | sample 809091 | NCBI WGS metagenome assembly LXNI01 (sample SAMN04870527, study PRJNA318959) | sponge metagenome | biome: 01000161; feature: marine sponge reef; material: water | host: Sarcotragus foetidus | place: Greece: Milos, Mediterranean Sea | collected 2013-05-29 | depth 5-7 m
AGCATAATGTCGAAGCGCCGAGTTGGAGGAGCATGACTACAGGCATGCGGGGGAAGCTCGGGAATCCGGGAGGGACGCGCAGACGCTGGTGCAAATGAATGCCCCAAAGCCATCTGCGAACACCTTGAATTAAGTAAACTGTCCCCCGAATAGTGAATTAAGTAAACTGTCCCCCGAATAGTGAATTAAGTAAACTGTCCCCCATGAATGAAGCCCCGACAATCAAGGAAATGGTCAGTGAACTTGTCGCCACACCATCGATGAGCAGCACATTACCGGAATACGATCTAAGCAATCAGGGCGTCATCAACAAACTCGCCGGCTGGCTGGATAACCTTGGATTTGCAGTAACGATCAACGAAATACCAGGACAACCAGGCAAGTCAAACCTGCTGGCAACACTGGGAGAAGGACAGGATGGACTCCTCCTCTCCGGACATACAGACACAGTACCCCTTGACGAGGACAGGTGGCATTCGGACCCGTTCAGTATCAAGGAAGAATCAGACCGCTGGTACGGCCTGGGCACATGCGACATGAAAAGTTTTTTTTCGCTGGTGATCAATGCCGTCATACCCATTGCCCGTGCTCAAAAACACGGGAGGAAACCGCTGACACATCCCCTGACAATTCTTGCATCAGCAGACGAGGAATCATCAATGAGCGGCGTCAGGGCACTCAATGCCGCCGACATCGGACAGTCCAGATATGCAATTATTGGCGAACCAACATCCCTCAGACCGATAAACCGGCACAAAGGCATCATGCTGTTGCGGGCAGACATCACCGGACAATCCGGTCACTCATCAAGTCCGGACAAAGGCGCTAATGCACTGGATGCCAGCGTACAGGTCATACAGGAACTGATACGATTCCGGGATTATCTGAAGCAAACTTATCAGGATGCCCGATTCGAAGTGAATTATCCCACCCTCAATCTGGGCTGCATTCATGGGGGGAATAACCCCAATCGAATCTGTGATCAGGTTACGATATCTCTGGACATTCGAACTCTGCCAGGGATGCAGAACAGAAACATCTATCAGGAACTCGCGACGAAGATAACCAACTTGCGACAGGACACCGGGGTCACCTGCAGTCTCGCACTTCTACATGATCCTATCGCACCCTTCTCCAACGAGGAAAGCCTGCTCCTGGATACCCTGGAGACGCTGGCAGGCAGCAGCGCAGGCTCAGTCGCGTTCGCCACGGAAGCACCTTTTCTCTCTGGCCTGGGTTTGGAGACCATAATCATGGGACCTGGATCAATCGATCAGGCTCATCAACCTGATGAATACATTGATCTTAACCAAATCGAACCAACTGTTGCTATAATCCGCGCCCTTATTGAAAAGTACTGTCTATAGCAGGTAGCTATCGTGAATAGCGACAACGATCATATAAAGTGGTTCCGGGCGTCCTCTCATTACATCAATGCGCACAGGGGAAGAACCTTTGTCATTCATTTGCCGGGGCAATCCATCCTGGAAGAGAATTTTACAAACGTTCTCAACGATATCGCATTGTTATACAGCCTGAACGTAAAGCTGGTACTGGTCCATGGTGCAGAACCACAAATCAGGGAAAATCTGATCCTTAAAGGTCATGAGTGGCCGCAACAGTCAGGACGACAAATTACTCCTCCAGAGATTCTGGAGGATGTTCTCGCCACCATTGGCCTGACGGGGACTCACATCGAAGCAGGTTTATCCACAGGGCACACCCCGATGCGCAGTCTGGATATTCTGGTCACATCAGGCAATTTCGTCAAAGCCAGACCACTGGGAATAGTCGATGGAGTGGATTTCTACCATACCGGTGTTACCAGACGGATCAATCATGATGCAATACAAACACAACTGGAAAACGACGCCATCGTCATCATCTCTCAACTGGGTCACTCCCCTTCAGGAGAGACATTTATTCTGGACAGCCAGGAACTCGCCAAGGATGTTGCCTGTTCGCTGGAAGCAGAAAAACTGGTCTACTTTACACGCGACAATGGGATTCGGGATCAAAATGGCGAGATCATCAATGAACTCCAGGAAAATCGCCAGGGGCAGGTTGCATTCAATCCAGATCAGACTCCTCTGGTCAAACTTACGACATCAGCCTGCCTGAAGGGCGTAAATCGCTGCCATGTCATCAGCTATCTGCAGGATGGCGCCCTGCTGGAAGAACTCTTCACCAGAGACGGGTCCGGTACCCAGGTCATCCGTGAAAGCTATGATCAGTTGAGATCAGCCACTCCGGATGATGTGGCCGGTATTATTGATTTGATAACACCACTGGAAATAGAGGGATTGCTGGTCAAGAGGTCCCGGGAACTCCTGGAGTCTGAAGTCGATCATTTCATGATTATCGAAAGAGACGGCATGATTGTAGCCTGTGCCGCACTATACCCATTCGGGTCCAAAGGAGAACTTGCCTGCCTGGCTACCCACCAGGACTATCGGAACGACAACTATGGAGAGTTGCTCCTGCAGGCCATAGAAACCAACGCAAGAGAACAGGGACTGACTGCTTTGTTCGTTCTGACAACACAGACATCACACTGGTTTCTGGAAAGAGGCTATTCAGAGCAGCCAGTTGATGAATTGCCAAAGCAACGGAAGCTGCTTTACAACCTGCAAAGAAATTCAAAGGTACTGTTGAAACCGCTTTCCTGAAAAATCCTCAGCAACCATACTCGTGTACGGTACGAATCAATGCATGCACATTTTCCACCGGCGTGTCCTTGTGAATTCCGTGACCCAGATTAAATATATGACCCGGTTTGCCATTCACTTCGTCCAGAATTTTTATTGACTGTTCGATCACTGAATCCTGTGTTGAACACAGAATTACGGGGTCCAGGTTTCCCTGAACCGCCCTGGCGTTTAATTGTTCCCAACTTTCCATAAGAGGGGCACGCCAGTCTATACCCATGACATCGGCTCCGGCTTCATCCATTAATGGCAGCAAAGCGGGATTACCCGTACCAAAGTGAATAACAGGCACATCTCCTGAAACTGCCTCTACCAGTCTTTTACTATGGGGCAGAACATAACGTCTGTAAGCGTCAGGGCTGAGGCAGCCCACCCAGCTGTCAAATATCTGTACAGCCTGAACGCCGGATGAAATCTGAAAAAGAAGAAAATCAATCACCACATCAGTCACTCTGGTCATCAGTTCATGCCAGGCTACCTCATCACCAAACATGAGCTGTTTGACAAAAACATAACTTTTTGAACTCTGGCCCTCTATGGCGTAGGACGCGAGAGTGAACGGCGCACCGGCAAATCCGATCAACGGTATATCTCCGGGTAATTCACGTCGTGCCAGTTGAATCGTCTCCCGGATATAGTCTACAGACTCACCTACTTTCGGGATCTTCAGTTGATCTATATCCCTGCCTGTTCGTACCGGATTACTGATATTCGGTCCAATGGCGGGCAGATAATCCAGAGACAATCCCATGGGTTCAAGAATGGGTAACAGGTCCGTAAACAGGATGGCGGCATCAACACCCAGAATTCTCTGCGCATCACAAGTCACCCTGGCTGCTACTTCCGGGGTCTTGAAAAATTCAAGGCTCGGTGTATTACCCTTGACCTGGTGGTACTCCGGCATGTATCTGCCAGCCTGGCGATACAGCCAAACAGGCGTGTTATCGGTTTTTTCTCCCCGGCATGCTTTGAGGAAAACCGAGTTATAGAGTCTCAAATCCATTTTGTTGACCATATTGACTCATTCCCTGTGAAAGCCGCCATTATACAGTTCCATTATTGGGCACTTGTATTGATTTTTTTATCTGACTCTCAATTGAGAATACATGAACAGGCTGCGTAATCCCTTTCACCAGTACCGGCGGTTTCGCATGGCAGATTACATCCTTGTCGATCAGACGGCAGGTAACATCAGAAATCAGGATCTCGTCCCTGGAAGCACAACCCTCCAGACGACTAGCCAGATTCACGGTACTCCCGACAGCGGTGTAATCCATCCTCTGTGCCGAACCAAAGTTCCCTACAGTACAGAATCCCGAGTGGATGCCGATCCTGATATGTAATTCTGGTCCAAAATCCCGCCATCTGGCAGCAATTCGGTAGAGCTTCAACCGCATCTCTATTGCCATACTGATGCAGGAAAGCGCATCTTCACTGTGGCCCCGGGACTGCTGATCACCAAAGAAAATCATCACGCCATCGCCCATGAACTTGTCGACGGTTCCGCCAAACCGATGTGCAATCTGTGCCATTTCATCCAGATATTCATTAAGCATTCGTGTAATGGTGTCTTCGTCCAAATGATCCATCAGGTAGGTAAACCCTTCTATATCCGAGAAGAAGACTGTGAGGTAACGTTTTCTACCACTAATGGCGATATCATCAGCGGCGGAACGAAATACCTGGTCGGAGATATAGGGTTGTAACCTGGTATTCTGTTTCTTCAGGTTTTTATTCTTCTCGCCGATGTCATGACGCACCTCAACCAGCCGTGAGGTATGCCTGAAGCACAGCCAGGCAACAACGGCACAAAAACTCATCAACAGAATTGCATTGAATAATTCCTGCACATTACTCATCAAGGTGAAATTCTCCGGTGAGAAGAACAGGCCACAGATCGATAGCACAATCATCAGATTCAGCAGTAGCATGGCCGGTGGAGCGATCATCAGGGTTCCCATGATGAGACATACTGCAAAGGTGAGGCTTCCCAGAACATTGAAATCCATGGCAACGATCAACGTTCCCACCATGGCGGCATCTACCACCATGACATAACGTGCCGCGGCTGAATGGTTGAAGAACCTGATGTTGATGAATTGTACGAGGTGAGGAATAAACAGGATCAGCAGGGCAAGTAAATACTGCAGGAGATCTGCAGGTTCTCTGGTTACAACCAGAGTGAGCGCCGCTCCCAGGTAAACCACTATTCTGGGGATGTAGGTCAATCGAATGAGTTGATTGGTTACCGCTGCCATTTCCCTATTGTTGTTGAACCAGGAGCCGGAGTGGCAGGGATATCTCAGGTTTTCACCTCCGGAAAATGACAATCATTCCATACAGATAACGGCTCATTCAACTAACGCCATATCAACTGTCTGTGCCACATCTGCCTGGTAGTCAACACCAGTGAAACCAAATCCGTGAAGTTGCAGAAAAGCTTCCCTGTACCCTGCAAAATCGGTCATGTCCGACAGATTGCTCTCATTTATTTTCGACCAGTTATCCTTAACGTAGGACTGGACAGTTTCTGACAATTCCCAATCATCCATTCGTATCCTTCCTGCTTCATCGAATTCCGGTACGTTTCCATTGAACAGTTGGTCGGTAAAGAGCCGTGTGGTCTGTTCAATACATCCCTCGTGAATGCCTTGGGATTTCATGGCTTTGAACAACAGCGACAGATAAAGAGACATCCCGGGAATAGCTGATGACGCACCTGTCAGCAGTCCTTTCATCACCACAACCCTTGCGGACCCGTCAATGCGCGCCAATTTTTCATGAATCACCAGCGCCGCCCTGTCCAGATCCTCCTTTGCCTTGCCTATTGTCCCGTGATAATAGATCGGCCAGGTCACTTCACTTCCCAGATAAGTATAGTTGGTGGTAATGCAACCGTCGGCAAGTACACCGGCATCGAGAAGAGCCTGAATCCAGATTTCCCAATCTTCACCACCCATTACCCGAACCGTATCCGAGATTTCCTGCGGAGTTGCCGGCTCAAGACTGATCGGGCGTATTGTTGAACTGTTGATATCAAGAGTAACGCCAGTAAAGGGTTCTCCTATCGGCTTTAAAGATGACCTGGCCACTGTGCCATCCGGCAGTGTTCTTGACGGCGCCGCCAGCGAGTACACCACCATATCAACCTGACCAATTTCCTCCCTGATAAGCGAAATAATGCGTTGCTTTATATCATCGGAAAAAGCATCGCCATTGATATTCCTGGTATAGAGACCCGCAGCCTCTGCCATATTTGTAAATGCCGCAGATTTGTACCAGCCGGCTGACGCTGTCCTGTTCCTGGCCGCCTGCCGTTCATAAAAGAGGCCGATTGTGGCCGCATTGCAACCAAACGCAGCGGTAATCCTGGTTGCCAGACCGTAACCACCAGAAGCGCCGATGATCAACACACGTTCCGGGCCTCCATTGACAGTTCCATACCTGCGGACGTGGTCAATCTGCTGCGCTACATCCTCAGCACATCCGACCGGATGGGCGGTGGTACAGAGAAACCCTTTGATTCGAGGTTGAATGATCATTGTTAAAACTCCAATTTTCGGTTATGCCCACGGTAGCTGTGTATCATAAAGGCAGTTCCCACCAGGAACATGGGCAGGGATAACAATTGTCCTGCCGTGACCCAGCCAAAAGCAACATATCCAATGTGCAGGTCCGGCTCCCGATAAAATTCAGTGAAGATTCGAAAAACACCGTAACCCATCAGAAAAAAACCGGAAACTGCCATGACCGGTCTGGGTTTCCTTGAAAAAAACCACAACAGGCAGAACAGAACCGGTCCTTCCAAAATCGCCTGATAGAGACTTGATGGGTGGCGACCCAGGGATTCACCAGGAAAGATCACCGCCCAGGGAACTTCCGTCAATCTACCAGGCAATTCACTATTGATGAAATTGCCAATCCTGCCGCTGCCCAGCGCCAGTGGGACACCCGGTGCAATGTAATCCGTAACTTCAAAGAACTTTTTTTTATTTTTCCGGGCATAAAAATAAACGCCGAGAAAAACACCCAGCATTCCCCCGTGGAACGACATACCTCCCTGCCATACCTTAAAAAGATTCAGCGGATTATCGATTAGTTCTGTAAAGCCGTAGAACAGCATATAGCCAATTCTGCCGCCCAGGATGACACCGAGAAAACCGTAGAACAACAAATCTGATATCTGTTCATCTGACCAGGTATCTCCTTTTCGCAACTTCAGGATAAACCAGACGCAGATGATGCCAACGAGATAACTGATTGCATACCAATGAAGTGCAATCGGACCCAACTGAATTGCAACCGGATCAATTTCCGGATATTGCCACATGTTTGTCTCCTGAAGAGAAACTGAATTATCCAGCATATGCCCACTCTGATAAACTCGTTGTTTCTCCAAGCACTGGTAGTCGTAAATTTTTTATGTGTCTGATTCTTTCCGCAATAGAAACAAAAAATTCTGGAAACGGAAACCCATATCGAATGATTATCGCAGCCAACAGGGATGAATTTTATGCAAGACCATCCCGCGAAGCGGTGTTCTGGCCGGAGAACCCTGAAATTCTGGGAGGACAGGACCTGTCCATGGGTGGTACCTGGTTGGGAATAACCCGCTCCGGCCGCTTTGCAGCCGTGACCAACTTCCGGGAAACGCCTATTCATCCCGCTCCGCCCCGTTCCAGAGGCGATCTTACGACAGGGTTTCTCACCTCAACGATACCGGCACAATCCTACCTTGAAGAAATCCGGTCCAGAGGAGATGAGTATAGGGGATTCAATCTCATTGTGGGTGATAATCACGGATTTTATTATCTGAGTAACCGGCAGCCTGACATCATCAATCTGCCACCCGGATACTACGGGTTGAGCAATCAACTGTTGAATTGTGACTGGCCCAAAGTGATCGAGGGTCGCCGGCAATTGCATAACCTGGTTGTCAATGAAGATGAAAACACGGATGAACTCATCGATTCACTGTTCTATCTTTTATCCGATAAGGGAGATGGCCGGGCATTTTCAAACAGCTTTATCGAATCTGTGGAATATGGCACTCGAGCTAAAACAGTTGTTCTATGGCATTGGGATGGAAGCCTTTACTTCGAAGAACGCAGTTTTAAAAAGAATGGAGAACCTGGACCGGTTAAGCGCCATGACTTCAGGATCACGGCCTGATTTTATACAGACCTGACGATGGCTCCCAGACCTGCTTTGCGTAACTGGTCATCAACGTAATTCTTTATGAGATAGGCATTATCCATCTTCAACACTCTATTGAGTATTCTCCTGCCCTTTGAATTGGCAAAACTTGTCAGTGCCCATTTGACCATCAGCAGATTGGTGGCATTCATGGACAATACATCAAATCCCATGGCGGCAAGCAACAACGCCGCCGAGGGGTTACCCGCCATTTCTCCACATATGCCGAGTGGCTTTTTCTCGGCATGAGCCGCATCCACGATATCCTTAAGCGCATGGAGAACAGCCGGGTGGAATTCCTGGTAGAGTTCCGCCACATTGGCATTGTTCCTGTCTACCGCCAGCATGTATTGAATGAGGTCGTTGCTGCCTACAGACAGAAAATCCACTCGTTTGCTGATATCTCTTGCCTGATAGACAGCGGCCGGCACCTCGATCATCACGCCGATATCCGGCATCTCAACCTCGATGCCTTCTTCCACAATTTCCCGGTAGCACTGGCTGATTAACCGCTGGGCTTCATCAACCTCCGCAACACTGCTGATCATGGGTAACATGATACGCAAGTCGGTATCGAGACCTTCATTGGCTTTAATCATGGCCCTGACCTGCGCCAGAAATATCTCCCGATGATCAAGTGTTACCCGAATACCACGCCAACCCAGGAAAGGATTTGCTTCCTCGATAGGAAAGTAGGGCAGAGCTTTGTCTCCACCGATATCCAATGTTCGCATGGTGACCGGCCTGGGGTGAAATGCCTGCAGATGTTGCCGATAAATCACTCGTTGTTCTTCTTCTGTCGGGAACCGGTCGTTCATCATGAAATACATTTCTGTCCGGTACAGACCTACTCCTTCTGCCCCTCTTCCAAGGGAACGGGCAACATCTGTCATCAATCCGGTGTTTACCCACAACCCTATTCGGTGATTATCTTTCATAATGCAGGGTTGGTCCGCCAGTCCACCCAGGCCGTCCACCAGTTCGGCCTCTTCTCTCAACACCCGTCTATAGTATTCAATCTGTTCGCTGCCGGGATATGCAATCAGAGTACCCCCAAACCCGTCGACAATCACTGGCTTGCCGTCCAGCAACATGGTAGGAAGATCCTCTATCCCCATCACAGCTGGAATTGCCATTGCCTCTGCAAGTATTGCCACGTGCGAGTAAGCGGAACCCTTTACCGAGACAAAACCCTTGAGTTTTTCTGTCGGCACCAATGCCAGGTCAGTCGCTGTCAATTCATTACCGATTAAAATTGTATCCTCGTTATACTCCACCATTCTGGTATCAGAACTTTGTAATTTGGCCAATAACCGGATGCCGAGATCCTTGATATCGGCGCCGCGTTCGCGCAGAATCTCATCTTCCATATTCTCGAAATTCGCCACGTGGGATTCGATGACTTTGCGTAGCGCTCCCTGTGCCCAGTCACCCTGGCGTATCAGGAAAATAACTTCCCCTGTAATCTCGGTATTATCCAGCATCTGCAGATAGGCATCGAACAGACCCAGTTCGCCGGGTTGCAGTTGCGTACCCAGTTGACGGGAGAGATTGCGTATTTCCATTTTGGTTTCATCAACCGCATTCTTGAATATCTGAACCTCACCATAGGTATCTTCCGTCAACCGCTCCGGAATACTGCTGAGGTCGGCTTCCGGGTAAACCACCACTGCAGTACCAAAACCAACACCAGGTGATGCCGACATGCCTTTGAATTGAGTGGCGACCAATTCATTTTCCGACTTGCCCAGTGACAGGGATCCAGTAGCCCTGGCATGCGCAATGACACCCGCCAAATGGGCAGACAACGTGATGAGAAAGGCTTCCTCGCTCTCATCAAAACGCCTGGCGGCCATCTGCTGTACAACCAGAACACCCAATACATGACGATGATGGATAATGGGTACACCCAGGAAGGAATGAAACGGTTCCTCACCGATTCCCTCAATATACCGGTTTCTGGGGTGTTGCTGGGCATCTTCTTCGTTGACAGGCTCTGCCCGCTCACCGACCAGCCCGACCAGGCCCTCATCCAGGGCCAGCGTAACCTTGCCCTTGGATTCCTGATTCAAACCCCTTGTAGCCATGAATACGTATTGTTGTCTCTCCTCGTCCTTAAGATAGACGCTGCACACTTCAGTATTCATCGCTGTCTGGACCTGTTCAACGATGATTTCCAGAGATGCGTCAAGATCTCCAGCTTTGCTGACCTCCTGGATAACCCGTCTCAGGGTCCGGGGGAAATCTGATGAGAACTGACTGGCCATAAATCAGCCCGATGCGATACAGCGGGGTAGAGACGGTACGAGTTCTTTCATCGCCCGGCGATAAACATCTTGCTTGAATGCCACAATCTGGCCCAGTGGATACCAGTAGCTGACCCATTGCCATGCATCAAATTCAGGAGTATCTGTGGCATCCAGTGAGACCGCATCATCCCTGGCAAGCATCTTGAGTAGAAACCATTTTTGTCTTTGACCGACAAAACTGCTCTTTCTCTGACGTAACATCTGCTTTGGCAGTCGATATCGTAACCACCCCCGGGTACATCCAACAATCTCTACGTTGTCTGCCTGTAATCCTGTTTCTTCTCTGAGTTCCCGGAACAGGGCCTCTTCAGGTGATTCATGGTGTCTAATGCCACCCTGCGGGAATTGCCAGGCATACTCACCAATTCGGCGCGCCCAAAGCACCTGCCCCAGTGGGTTGGCCACTATGATACACACGTTCGACCGGTACCCATCATTATCAATCACCTGTTGCACCTCCCACCAGTTCCGGATGTCTTCATTGTGTACGAATCCAGACAATTCAGCAATAATGGAGATGGAAGAAGGAAACCGCATTGACACTGGCTATATTTGACCTGGACGAAACACTGATTTCGACGGACAGCGATCACGCGTGGGGAGAGTTCATTGTTGACCAGGGACTCGTTGACAAAATTGCGTACCGGGAAACCAATGAAGCCTTCTACAAGGACTATCTGCGAGGTGAGCTGGATATAGAGTCCTATCTGGTATTCTGTTGTTCCATACTTTCGCGTTTCGAACTCTCTGAATTACACGCGCTGCGAGTTAAATTCGTCGATTCCATCATCGCTCCCACGATCCTGCCCAAAGCGGTGGAGCTGGTGGAGACCCACCGCAGCGCCGGTGACTTCCTCATGGTTATTACCTCCACAAATCAATTTATTTCTGAACCGATAGTTGAAATGTTCGGCATCAAGACATTGATCGCACCTGAACCTGAAATAAAAAATGGAAGATACACCGGGCAAATCCTGGACACTCCAAGTTACGGCATGGGGAAAGTCATTCGATTAAACAAATGGCTTGGTCAACACCCGTTAATCATGGAAGGCAGTTACTTTTACACCGACTCGCACAATGATCTGCCTTTGTTACGCATGGTGGATAACCCGGTCGCCGTAGACCCCGATGAAATACTCCGTAAAGAGGCAGAGCAATCGCAATGGCAAATTATCAGTCTGAGGTGAAAGACAGGTCAAGCTCGCGCGCGGCCTTTACATCATCCAGACGTTTTACCGGCATTGTATGAGGAGCGCTTCTGACCATATCCGGATCTTCTTTTGCCTCTCTCAATATACTGGCCATCGCCCGCACAAAACCATCGATCTCTTCCCGGCTTTCAGTTTCAGTCGGTTCGATCAGCAGGCATTCCGGTATCAGCAGCGGAAAGTAAGTCGTGGGTGCATGATATCCGTAGTCCAACAACCGCTTGGCAAAATCCATTGCATTGACGCCCAGTTCCCGGGATTCCCGGGAGAGAGTCACAACAAATTCGTGGGCTGCTCTGCGATCTGGATAGGCCAACTGAAATCCGGCTTTCCGGAGCTGGACCGCCAGATAATTGGCATTGAGAGTTGCATACTCGCCCACGCGATGCATTCCTTCGCGCCCCAGCATTCTGGCATATGCGTAGGCCCTGAGCAGAATACCGGCATTACCCATAAAGGCTGATAAACATCCGATACTATCCGGTATATCCCCTTCGTCCAGCCAGTAATAGAAGTCCCTGTCATTCACTCTCCGCAAGCCCACCACCGGCGTAGGTATGAACGGCTGCAGTTTTTCTCCGACACCTATCGGACCCGACCCCGGACCACCACCCCCATGAGGCGTCGCAAAAGTCTTGTGCAGATTCAGGTGCAGAACATCAAATCCCATGTCTCCGGGCTTTACCTTGCCCAGTATTGCATTCATGTTGGCGCCATCGTAATACAACAGCCCCCCGGCCTGGTGAACGATAGTTGCAATCTCCTGCACCCTTCGATCAAACACACCGCAAGTGGACGGATTGGTCATCATCAAACCCGCGGTTTGCGGTCCAACGGCATCTTTCAATTCAGCGATGTCCACGTCACCATCACGGGTAACAGGCACCTCACGTACGCGGTATCCACACATCACGGCGGTTGCCGGGTTGGTACCATGGGCTGCGTTGGGGATCAGAATCTCGGACCGTTCATCATCACGGTTTTTATCGTGATAAGCCCTGATCATCGCAACCCCGGCAAACTCACCCTGTGCACCCGCCATGGGTGTTAACGACACCGCGCTCATCCCGGAAACATCTTTCAGGTATTCCTGAAGCTCATACAGACACGCCATGAAACCCTGGCTGTGATTTTCCGGCGCCAGGGGATGCCGATTAAGGAAGCCAGGTAAACTGGCCGCTCGATGGGCGCCTCGGGGATTGTATTTCATGGTGCATGAACCCAATGGATAAAACTGTCCGTCGATAGAAAAATTACGTCTGGAAAGACTGGTGAAGTGCCGGACTGTCTGTAACTCCGACACTTCCGGTAATCCCGCTGGTTCAGACCTCAGGTATGCTTCGGGGATATCGGTCACCGGTTCAACAGCTTCATACTGTGCACGGGCACTTCTGTCCCTGTTTCCAAGTTCAAAAATCAACATTCCACGTTATTCCAGTGCATGGGCGAGTGACTGGACGAACTGTTCAATATCTCCCCCGGTTTTGGTTTCTGTTACATTGACAAGCAGGCAATTCTTTAACCTGTTATCGAATAAGCCCAGATCATAGCCACCCAGTATCTGCTGTCTCGACATACCAGCCAGGACATCCGCTGCCGGTTTTGGCAACTCGAATACAACCTCATGGAAAAAAGGTTCCGGGAATCGCAACGATACATTGCCCAGAGCGAGCACCTTTTTCGCCAACAAGGCAGTGTTGTGATGGCATCTGGCTGCGACCGAATACAGTCCCTGATCTCCCAGGAGACTCATATAAATACTTGCAGCAGTGACCAGAAGTCCCTGATTGGTACAGATATTGGAAGTCGCCCTGGCCCTGCGAATATGCTGTTCCCTGGCCTGAAGGGTCAACGTAAAACCTTCTTTACCGTCCAGATCAACAGTACGTCCAACAATCCTGCCCGGCATTTGCCGCACAATAGCGGTCCGGCAGCACATGTAACCAAGATAAGGACCACCTGAAGCCACAGGTATCCCCAGGGGCTGTCCATCACCAACGACAATATCCGCACCAGTATCACCCCACTCACCAGGAGGTCTTAGTATCCCCAAAGCAGTTGGATTCACAACCCCGATAACCAGCATACCCTGTTCGTGTGCCCAATCAGTCAAATAATCCACATCTTCCAGACCGCCAAAAAAATTGGGACTGGCAATGACCAATCCTGCGAAATCCTCTCCCTGCATCCCATCCAGATAACCGTGGTCCAACAAGCCCCTGTCTTGCCGCCATGGAATCTCCTGGATGTCTATCTGCTGATTGGTAATGATCGTCCTGCATGTTTGCAGGTATCGTGGATGCACGTTGCCGGCACACAACAACCGTTTTGATCTGGATTTTTTATTGGCACGCACCGCCATGAGCATTGCTTCAGCAAGTGCGGTGGCGCCCTCATAGACCGATGCATTGGATACATCCATCGCGGTTAACCGCGTCATCATGGTTTGAAACTCATAGATCAACTGCAACGTGCCCTGGCTTGCCTCCGCCTGATAGGGCGTATATGCCGTCATGAATTCACCACGGGAAGCAAGCTCCCAGACTGCTCCAGGGATGTGATGTTCGTATGCGCCGGCGCCAAGAAAACTCATCTGCACAACATCCTGGCGCGCGCGTTCGTTCATCAACCTCATCATGGCCATCTCTGACATGCCTGCAGGAGTGGCATGCAACTGGCCGTTTCTGAGTTCCTCAGGAATTTCATCGAACAGTGCTTCTATACTCAACTCTCCGATATCGTCGAGCATTGTTTTTGTATCTTCCTGGGTGTGAGGGATGAATGGCATGACAGGATTACCTGGGTTTCAGTTCAGCAGAATAACAAGTCAGTGGGGCTCAGTCTCACAGACCTGTCTGTATTCGTCGGCGGAGAGTAACTTTGAGAGTTCTGCAATGTCAGAAGGGATGATTTTAAAGAACCAGCCATCACCGTATGGAGAGTCATTCACGACTTCCGGAGCCTCTTCCAAAGCTTCATTGATGGCGACGACTGTGCCGGAAACCGGTGAATAGATATCAGACGCCGCCTTTACCGATTCAACTACCGCTACTTCATCCCCGGCAGCAACCTCGGTGTCGACCTCTGGAAGTTCCACAAACACAACATCACCCAGTTCATGCTGGGCATGATCACTGATGCCGACTGTGACGAATCCATCTGCATCGAGGCGTCCCCATTCGTGGGTATCCAAAAACCGTAAATCATCGGGAAATTCAGCCATATTGAGTGGTCCTTTCTAACTAGGTCTAGAATAACAACACAGGTCGACGAACAAAAGAAGGCTCTTTATACACCCGCTGAAGGCTCTGCCTGCTCACAAAGGTTTGTAAACTTGTTTGCCATTTCTGACAAAAGGCGGTTTTACCACGTCTACAGTATGATGTACTCCACGGATTTCAACTGTACATTCACCAGACCATTTTGAAACTCTGGCAAGAGCAATAGAGTGTCCCAGGGTTGGCGAGAAGGCGCCACTGGTGATTTCTCCAACGAGATGCTGATCACAAAAAACCCTGTAGTGTGCACGCAACACCCCCCGACCCTGCAAAACCAGACCAACGAGCTTTCTTTCAACCCCGGTTACAAGCTGTGAACGCAAAGCATCTGCACCGATGAAATCACGACCCTCCAGTACAACCGTATTAGCCATATTGGATTCCAGTGGCGACACTGTCTCATCCATATCCTGGCCATAAAGATTCATACCCGCTTCCAGCCTGAGTGTGTCACGGGCTCCCAGCCCAACGGGCGAAACGCCTGCACTCATCAATTGTTCCCAGAATCCAACGGAGTCTTTTCCCGGGAGTATAATCTCCAGTCCCTGTTCTCCCGTATAACCCGTGCGGGCAATAAACCAGTCGCTGCACCATCCACCCTGAAACATTTCAAGCCCGTTGATCAATTCCTTTTGCCGTACGTCGGCAAGTTCGCCGACCTGCCTGATGGCGTCCGGACCCTGAACAGCAAGGATGGCAAGATCCGGCCGCTCCGTTACAGTACACAGCATCGCCGATGCCTGGTAAGTCAACCACTCAAGATCTTTATCCCGGGTTGCACAGTTCACCACCATGAGGTATCCGGAGGGTACTTGATAGACGATGAGATCATCCAGCACATGACCCTGCTCATTGAGCATGGCACTGTAAATTGCTTTCCCCATCTTGCGGATGCGACCAACATCATTGGCCAGTACACGGCCCAGAAATCGCTGGCTGTCAGCGCCTTCAATAGTGAGAACTGTCATATGACTGACATCAAAAACGCCAGCCTGTTGCCGAACCATTTGATGTTCTTTTATCTGGGACCCGTAGTGGACAGGCATATCCCAGCCAGCAAAATCAACAAATCTGGCGCCTGCTTTTTCATGCTGGAAATATAAAGGCGTTCTGCGATTCACCCTTTACTCCGACCCCGTTCTTTCAGTTGCCATTTTAACGACTAATGACTTTAAAAACCCGGATTGGTTAACCAGTTTCATACTGCTGTTTCGCAACCAGCGCATCCCCGGGTGGGTAGTTCCAAATCCTCGTACAAAAGCTTCCATCACCGTTGCGGTCAGCATGTTATCCGGTTGCCGCATTCGCTGATAACGTCTCAACAGATCAATATCTCCGGGAAGCCGGCCCTCCAGACGCGCCTGCTTTATTACCTGAGCCAGTGTCCGGGCGTCGGCAAACCCGATATTGGCGCCCTGACCGGCAAGCGGATGAATTGTATGGGCCGCATCACCCAGTAGAGCGATGTGTGGAGCAACATATCTGAGGCTGTGTTGTTGCCTCAGAGAAAAAGTGAATCTCTTATCGACGCCACGTATTGACCCCGACATGCCTTCAGACAATCTTCCAAGATGTTCACAAAATTCTCCCTCATCCATGGACATCAACGCGTCGGTATCTTCACTGGAAAGCACAATCGAACAATAATGCTCATTCGGCAGGGGCAGAAACGCGAGAATACCTGAATCGGTAAACCACTGACGGGCTGAGTCAGCATGGGGTTGCAAAATTTCTATGGTGGATACCACCGCGCTTTGAGCATAAGCCCACTTTAATGTATGGAAATTCCCGATTTTTCTCACCCGGGACTCACTACCATCGGCGCCAACCAGCAAATTGGTCTGCCATTGATGCCCACCCGCCTCAACAAGGTAGCCGTCATCTGATTTTTCGATCCGTTCTATTTCCACGCCATAGTGAAGTTCAGACTCGCCAATCTCCGAGATTCTGTCGTATAGCGCTTTGATGATGTGGTTGTTTTCAACAATGAATCCCAACTGTTCTACACCAGCTTCTTCTGCGTTAAACGTTATGGCGCCAGTACCCTCGCCATCAAAAACATTGATCTGTCTATACGGCGTTATGACGGCTGCCGGAATTCGGGACCAGACCCCGGTACGGGAGAGAAAATCCCGAGTCGCATTCCCCAGGGCACTGACCCCGGGGCTCACACCTGAGAACAACCTGTGACCCTCACGATGCCCTGACTGCCCGGGTTCAAACACCGGCGGGTCCTGCCGGTCAATCACCACGGTTTTAAATCCGGATTCGCTCAACCCGGCGCAGAGCGACAGGCCCACAAGGCCACCGCCTGCTATCAGAATGTCGACTTGTTCACTCATCAGTTTACGGCGCCATGGCCTGTTCTATTTCCTCGATCGTCTTGGGTATACCGGCAGTCAACACACTGTTTCCGTTATCCGTTATCAATACGTTGTCTTCAATGCGAATCCCGATACCACGAAATTCAACAGGTACATGTTCTGCATTCTCCGGAATATAGATTCCAGGCTCAATGCTGCAGACCATGCCCTGCTCAAAAACGCGCCATTCCCCGTCTATTCTATACTCTCCGACGTCATGAACATCCAGGCCAAGCCAATGCCCCGTTCTGTGCATGTAAAACGGTTTATACGCACCGTTTTCGACAAGTCTTTGAACCTTTCCTTCCAGTAAACCAAGTTCAACAAGACCTCGGGTAATTTCATATACCGCGGCTTCATGCGGCTGATTCCAGTGATTTCCGGGCTTTACCTGGTGAATGGCTGCCAGTTGGGCGTTCAGAACAATCTTGTAAAGTGAAGCCTGTACCGGATTAAACTGTCCATTGACGGGCAAGGTACGGGTGACATCCGAAGCATAATATTCGTATTCGCTGCCTGCATCTATCAATACAAGGTCACCATCTACAAGTGTCTGGTTATTGTCGATGTAGTGATAAACACATGCATTGGCGCCGCCTCCCACAATGCTGGGATAAGCTGCACTGCCAGCACCATTGAGGGTAAATTGATATAGAAGCGCCGCTTCCAGTTCATACTCCATCATGCCCGGGGACAACAGGTTCATGACTTCCAAATGTGCTTTTGCCGAAATCTCCGCTGCTGTTCTGAGAATGTCGATTTCTCCGCCACTCTTGAATAAACGAAGCTCATGCAGGAATGGACCCAGCTGTATTAATTCACCTGGTGTCTCTATACCGGAACGGTTATTCCGGGGAATGCTGTTTAACCAGGATATGACTCTACTGTCAAAATCGGAATAGGTTCCCATGGCATAGTAAAGCCTTGCTCTGCCCTCGATAAGCCCGGGTAGAATGTCATCAATATCCTCTACCGGGAACGCATCATCCATGCCATAAAGCTGCATTGCCCGTTCCGGCCCGGTAACGCTGCCATGCCATCGTTCAAGATCGTCTTCTCTTTCGCGACAGAACAGAATGACCTCCCCATATTCTCTTTCCGGGATGAGGACCAGCACAGCACCCGGTTCATCAAATCCAGTCAGATAGTGAAAATCACTGTCCTGACGAAATCGATACTGCACTCCCTGGGTTCGATACTGAACCTGTGACCCTGGCAGAACAGCAATACTGTCCGGTTCCATCAGCGCCATCAATTCCTGGCGGCGACCGTCAAATTCAGAGAGTCCAATTTTGGAAGCTGGCTTCATGGATTTCATTTTCCGCCCCCCACCGCCTGTAATAATGTAATATTTTACGACCTCTGACAGCATATAGGTTTGACCTTCCATAAAAAATCGCTTTATAGTTGATCTCAGGACTCAAGGAGCCTGCCTTGGAAATTAGTGACCTGGAACGTAAAATTGATGAACTCATCAAATTATGTGATGAGTATGCTCAAAAACAAGCTAACCTCGAGGCACATCGTGACAATTTATTACAGGAACGTACATGTCTCCTGGGGAAGAATGAATTGGCAAAAAGCAAAATAGAAGCCATGATCACCCGTCTAAAAGCACTTTCTCAGGATTGATTCAATGTTGGATACAGCCAACTCAGATATAACAACAGTCACTGTCACAATACTCGACAATAAATACAAGATAAATTGCAAGCCAGAGGAAGTTTCGGCATTGCGACAATCTGCGATCCATGTCGATCAGAAAATGCGTGCAATCAAAGTGCAATCCAACGTGACCAAAGTAGACCGGCTCGCAGTCACGGTTGCCTTGAATCTGGCCCATGACAACATTGTTCAGTCTGAGCAAAAAGAGCAGGAAATTACCGAATATAAAGAAGTCATCAAATCCCTGTCCAGCAAACTGGATCAGGCAATTTCACGTTTGAGTAATACCTGAGGTTTGTTCTCTACCGTTTGATGACGATATAATCTATCCAGTTCCCTGGGTTGTTTGCCAGTCGACATGTCCTCGACCCTTAATGCGAAACCCAGGAGGTCTTTTTTCCAGGCCATGTGCATGTCCGATTTTTCGGAAAGCCTGAGGTCAGTCAGAGACCACCGCCTTGAACCGCTGGGTTCAAGGGCCTGTGAGAGCAGCGGCAATTTGGGGAACTGTTTGAATTTCTCCCTTGATGAATCCCATGACCAGTCGTTCTGAATTGCGCCAGACGCGTCGAAACCTGAGCCCAAAGAATCAGCGTCATGCTGCAAAGTCCTTATGCAGGATTATCTCCTGCCAATTATTTTTTCAAAGAGCCTCACAAATCGTGCTTTACATGCCGGTGGACGGCGAAATAAGCCCGATGCCCATTTGTCTTCTGGCAATAAAACTGGGAAAGGAATGTTATCTGCCTGCCATCTCCAACAAGCCAGCAGAAGCGATGGAATTTCGACGTTATGTACCCGGCGAGACAACCATGCGCCGAAATCATTACGGTATTCCGGAACCCATACACAATCCCCGGCACACGATATTGCCCTGGATGCCGGACATTGTCTTTTTACCCCTTGTGGGTTTTGACACCACTGGAAATCGGATTGGTATGGGTAAGGGTTACTATGACCGGACCTTTGCCAACATCCGTACCCGGTGGCGCAAACCTGTTCTGACAGGACTTGCCCACAGCTTCCAACAGACCCAAATCGATCCGCAACCATGGGACATTCCACTACACAAAGTTGCAACAGAGAAAACTCTTTTCACCTTCCGATAGTACTTCACAAACTAACAAACAAGTACAACATCCGACATACAGCAGATGGCTTTGGGGTGTTCGTTTGCGTAAGCCTAATGTCGGAGCGCCGAGTTGGAGGAGCATGACTACAGGCATGCGGGGGAAGCTCGGGAATCCGGGAGGGACGCGCAGACGCTGAAGCAAATGAATGCCCCAAAGCCATCTGCGAACAGCCTCGTTAACAAAACAATCTACCAAATAAGTACATCATCCATCTGCGACACTCTGAATTAAGTAAAATATCCCCGAATTGTGCTGGATTAAGTAAACTGTCCCCGAAACGGAAGGAGCAACGGATGAGCGTTAGAGAAGTGATACGTATGGGACATCCTGTTTTGAGACAGAAGGCAAAGCCCTATCCCGAGGAAAAGATCGGTACCGCAGAGTTTGTCGAACTCATTGAAGACATGCATGAAACCCTTCACGAATACGGCGGCATCGGGCTGGCAGCCCCACAAATCAATGTACCATACCAGATTGCCATCATCGAAATTCCCGATAGCGGAACACGTTACGGCGATATCCCCCTGATGCCATTCGGAGTCTATATAAACCCGACAATTACCACATTACACGCACAGCAGGCAGGATACTGGGAAGGATGTCTGTCCATACCCGGCATCAGGGGATACGTGGAACGACCACAACACATACGGGTAGAGTACACAGATGACAACGTACAGCGACAGAGTCTGGAAGCCAGGGGATTTCTGGCTACGGTATTTCAACACGAATTTGATCACCTCCAGGGAAAACTCTTCCTTGATCATGTCAGTGACCCGACGATGATGGCTTATGAAGAAGAGTACATGACGTACCATCTGGAAAATTAAATCCAACTCTGGAGAAAGAATATGGACCAGGACCAGCTGAAAGCAGAGGTCGCCCGGTATGCGACAGAATACATAGACCGGTATCTGCGGTCCGATTCGATCATTGGCGTTGGAACCGGATCAACTGCAAATTATTTTATCGACGCGCTGGCCAAAGTGAAGCACAAATTCGATGGCGCAGTTGCCAGTTCCGAGGCAACAGCCGAACGCTTGCAAGCCTGTGGAATACCCGTATACGACCTTAACAGCGTTAATGAACTGGAGGTTTATGTTGATGGTGCGGACGAAGCCAATGACGCATTGCAACTCATCAAAGGTGCCGGCGGTGCGCTCACCCGGGAGAAAATCATCGCCTCGGTTGCACGACTGTTTGTCTGCATCGTCGATGAGTCAAAAAAAGTATCCACCCTTGGCCGGTTCCCGCTGCCGGTAGAAGTGATCCCCATGGCACGATCAAGCGTTGCCAGAAAACTCGCCGCTATGGGTGGACAACCGGTATATCGTGAAAACTATGTCACGGATAATGGCAATGTCATCCTCGATGTTCACGATCTCCAGATTGATCAGCCGGAAACGCTGGAACAGGATATTAATGGCATGGTCGGCACCGTCACCAACGGATTGTTTGCAGTCAGACCGGCAAATGTATTGCTTGTCGGGACACCATCAGGTGTCGAAGAGAAAACCGGACAACCCCAGGGGTTCTGACTCACGGCTAATCCGGGATCAGTTTGCCCGGATTCATGACATTATTGGGATCGAATACCTGTTTCAGGGATCTCATTACGGCTATTTCCTCTTCGCTTCTGGTGAATCGAAGTTGATCTCTTTTGAGAAGCCCCACACCATGCTCGGCAGAAATACTGCCGTTAAAGCTGGCCACAATTCCCAGGATTCTTTCACTCACTTCTTCACAGCGCTGCTTGAAATCAACGATTGACCAGGTTTCCGGTTTCAGAATATTGAGGTGAAGATTGCCGTCACCTATATGGCCGAACCATACCACTTCAAAATCCGCATATTGTGACTTGACTTCATCCTCCACCGATTTCAAAAATGCAGGAACCTGCGAAACCCGAACAGAAATGTCGTTCTTGTAAGGGGTAAAAGGTGTGATGGACTCAGAGATGTATTCACGGTATTTCCAGAAATCCAGATTCTGCTGCACACTCTGGCTGATCAGTCCGTCAACAACCCAGCCTTGCTCACCGCACGCCGTGAAAACATCCAGTACATCATCTACCCCTTCCTCACATTCAACCAGTACATAATAGGCAGACGGATTTTCAAAGGGTGCAGAAAGACCGGAGTGGGCCATGACATGTTGCAGGGCTTGCTGCGAGAAAAACTCAAACGCGGTCACTGTCACAGCGATGCGAAACACCTTGAGCACAGAAATGACATCCGTCATCTCCGGGACAGCGAGCAGCAAAACGGACAGATCTCCGGGGTCTCTGGTCAGTCCGATGGTGGCTTCGGTAATCAATCCAAGGGTGCCTTCTGAACCGATAAACAAGTGCCTCAGATCATATCCCGTCGCATTCTTCACCAATCCCCGATTCAGATTCAGAATATCTCCCGTTCCGGTAACCACTGTCAGGCCGATAATCCAGTCTCGTGTCAGACCGTAGCGTAACACCTTGATACCGCCGGCATTGGTGGCAATATTGCCGCCAATCTGGCTGGAACCGGAGGATGCGAAATCCACGGGATAATAGAGTCCTTTATCTTTTGCATACTCCTGTAGTGCCTGTGTGACCACACCGGCCTGAACGACCACGCTCTGATCGATATCGTCAAAGGCAAGAATACTGTTCATCCGGTCAAAAGACACCACCAGTTCACCATTGGCAGCAACCGCACCGCCACTTAACCCGGTACGTCCACCGGAAGGCACCAGCGCCAACCCGACTTCGTTCGCCAGTTTTACAATACGACTGACCTGAACGGTATCCTCCGGGAAAACCACGGCGGAAGGCTCAGGCTCATAAAAACGGGTCCAGTCCTGTCCGTAAGTCTCCCTTTGAAGAGAGTCAGTGTGTACCCTGTCTTTACCGACAATCCGGGACAGACGACTGAAGATTTCTGCATCCAGTGACATTCAAACCCACCGGGAATCAAGGCTGATTGAGAGAAAATCGGGGTTTATGAAACCTGTAGCTGCCATGTCACTACTCTCTTGACTGATTTTTGTCCCTTGCAGCGCGCGCTTCCAGAGCTGTCACCGCTGGCAGAGTCTTGCCTTCAACAAACTCCAGGAAGGCGCCGCCACCGGTGGAAATATAAGAGATATCATCACCGATGCTATAATTGTCTATAGCTGCCAGCGTATCACCCCCACCGGCTACAGAGAATGCCGGACTTTTCGCTATTGCCTGTGCCAACCCCCTGGTACCCGCTGCAAACTGATCGATCTCAAACACGCCCACCGGCCCGTTCCACAGTATCGTACGGGCATCCATGATACATGACTGCATGTTTTTCAGCGTCTCCGGACCCACATCGACAATCATTTCTTCAGTATCAATTTCATCGACACCACAAATCCTGCAATCGGCATCAGGACTGATTTCCCGCGTCACCACAACATCGACAGGAAGTGGTATCTTAACCTTCTGCAGAATGTCAGATGCCATATCAAGCATGTCCGTTTCACAAAGTGAACGGCCTGTTGCCACGCCCTGTGCCGCAAGAAACGTATTGGCAATTCCACCACCGACAATGAGTTGATCCACCTTCCCGGACAACGCCTGCAAAACCTGGAGTTTGGTTGATACCTTGCTGCCACCGACAATCGCTACTGACGGCCGTTCCGGATTCGACAATGCATTGCTCAAGGCATCAAGTTCAGCTTTCAACAATGGTCCTGCACATGCAACCGGTGCAAATCTGATAACTCCCTCCGTGGTGGCCTGGGCGCGATGGGCTGTTCCAAACGCATCCATGACATAAATGTCGCACAGAGAAGCAATCTGTTTTGCCAGCCTCAGATCATTGTCTTTTTCACCTGGATTAATACGTACATTTTCAAACAGAATTATTTTTTCAATCGTCTCATCTTTTTTTTGCCCCCCGGTCATATTTGTTTTACTGGGGTTCCGGGGAAAGCTTCCATCCAGATAAGAATCAACCAGTTCCACTTTCATCCCTGACAATACCTGCAACCGGTCCGCGACGGGTCTCAGGCTGAATTCCGGTTGTTCCACAATGGGTCTTCCCTCATCCGGACGCCCCAAATGGGACATCACCATGACTTTTGCACCTGCATTCACAGCATATTCGATTGTGGGCAAAGCTTTGCGAAGCCTTGCATCACTGGTGACATAGCCATCCTGAACCGGCACATTAAGATCCTCCCGGATGAGAACCCGCTTGTTCCTGATATCCAGACTGTGGAAATCGATGACAGGCATTTACTGGTTTCTGTCCTCAGATAACAACTCCCGCGCTGCCGCGGCAACCGCTTCTCCGGTGAAACCGAAGTGTTCCATTACCTCACCTCCAGGCCCGGACAAGCCGAATGTCGTCATGCCGATAACACTGCCGTCAAGTCCCACCCATTTTCGCCAGTAATCCGGGTGTGCCGCTTCAACCGCCAGACGGGCTCTGATTTCCGGAGGCAATACTTCATCCCGATAGGATTGATCCTGGGATTCAAATACATCCGTACTCGGCATTGAAACCACCCTGGCACTGACACCCTCGGCAGAGAGTGCTTCCCAAGCCTGCACTGCAACCTCCACTTCCGATCCTGTGGCGATCAGGATAATGCCAGGGGATGGTGCGTCCCTGAGTACATAACCGCCTCTGTGGATATTCTGGAGCATGGATTCTTCCCTGGGCTGACAGGGAATACCCTGACGGGAGAACACGAGTGCAGTAGGCCCCGATACACGTTCAATGGCTGCACGCCAGGCAGCCACTGTTTCTACGCTATCGCAGGGTCTCCAGGTCGACATATCAGGTGTAGCCCTGAGATTTGCGAGATGCTCTATCGGCTGATGAGTAGGACCATCTTCTCCCTGACCTATGGAATCATGGGTATAAACCAGGATGTTGCGTATCCCTATCAGCGCCGCCATACGCGCTGCATTTCTGCCGTAATCCAGGAATGTCAGGAATGTCCCGCTAAACGGAATCAGGCCGCCATGCAGCGCCAGACCATTGCTGATTGCCGTCATCCCGAATTCCCGGACACCGTAATAAATATAGTTACCGGCAGGCGTTTCATCCGACACGGGCGTTGCCCCGGGCCACTGAGTGCAGTTGGAGCCAGAAAGATCTGCCGAACCTCCGATCAACTCCGGCATGAGTGACGCCACCTCACTGATGACATTCCCACTGGCATTGCGTGAAGCAATTTTTTCACCTTCTTCAGATACCTTTCTCAGCAGGGCGTCCATGTGTTCTGACCATGTATCGGGTAATTCACCGGCCAGGGTTCTTTCCAATTCCATCGCAAGTTGAGGGAAACGTTGCGCATATTCTGCAAACTGCTGGCGCCAGTTGCTCTCTTTTTCTGCACCTGCCTGGCGACAATCCCATGCCGACCTGATGTTGTCAGGGATCTCGAACGGTGCAGAATCCCAAGCAAGCCTGATCCGGGTATTGGCAACTTCATCATCGCCCAGAGGTGAACCATGTGCCGACGCGGTACCTGCTTTATTGGGAGCACCGTATCCAATGCTGGTCTTGCAACAGATAAGACTCGGCATGCCTGATTCCTGCTTCGCCAGTGTGATGGCTCTGGACACTGCTTCTGCATCATGTCCATCAACATTTTCCAGCACATGCCAGCCATAGGCTCTGAATCGTTGCGGCGTATCGTCGGTAAACCAGTTTTTGACTTCACCGTCAATGGAGATGCCGTTGTCATCATAGATGCAGACCAGCTTACCGAGTTTCTGAGTACCCGCCAGAGATGCGGATTCATGGGAGATCCCTTCCATAAGGCAACCATCACCCACAAATACATAGGTGAAGTGATCAATGATATTCAGACCATCACGGTTGAACCTTGCAGCAAGAATTTTTTCCGCAAGCGCCATGCCCACGGCGTTGGCAAGGCCCTGGCCAAGTGGTCCGGTGGTGGTCTCCACACCGGGCGTATCCCCGAACTCGGGATGGCCGGGCGTTTTTGATCCCAATTGCCTGAAATCCCTGATGTCATCCATGGAAACGTCATAACCCGTCAGGTGCAGCAACGAATACAACAACATGGAACCATGCCCGTTCGACAGCACAAACCGGTCCCGGTTGTGCCAGTCAGGATTTGCCGGGTTATGATTCAGGAAATCCGTCCACAGTACCTCCGCGATGTCCGCCATACCCATTGGCGCACCCGGGTGACCGGATTTCGCCTTCTGCACCGCGTCCATACTGAGCGCACGAACAGCATTTGCTTTTAGTCTTCTTGGAGTCATTGAGCAGCCTCGAACCAACAGTTCCACAAATGCTATTGTCTCCCAGCGTATCCGAATCATCAACAGACTCATGCCCAATGAATCAGACTTCAAGTCAACTTGAGAGAATCTCAGTGTTGTTACCTATGTTTCCCGCTCCCGACCTAGTAGAATTCCGGCCTTGTGAAAATACAGATGTGACTTCCACCATGTTAAAAAACACTACATTCACCTCTGAGTCCGTCTCTGAGGGCCATCCAGACAAGATGGCAGATCAAATCTCCGATGCGGTACTGGATGCGATCATCCGGGAAGATGTCAATGCCCGCGTTGCCTGCGAAACCCTTGTGAAGACCGGAATGGTGGTGCTCGCCGGCGAAATCACCACCTCGGCTTACATTGATCTGGAGGAACTCTGCAGAGAGGTGATACTTGATATCGGATATGATAATTCGGCAGTGGGATTTGATGGTGCATCCTGCGCGATCATCAATGCTATCGGCAAGCAATCCCCTGATATCGCCATGGGAGTTAACGAAACAGATGATCACGAGCAGGGCGCCGGTGACCAGGGATTAATGTTTGGTTTCGCCACTAACGAAACCGATGTGCTGATGCCTGCTCCGATTACCTACTCGCACCGGCTGATGAAGAAGCAGGCGGAAGTTCGTAAACAGGGGATCCTGAATTTTCTACGCCCGGACGCCAAAAGCCAGATTTCCATTCGCTATGATAATAACGGCAATCCCGTTGGCATTGATACGGTCATTCTGTCCACCCAGCACGACCCGGATGTCAGCCGGAAGACGCTGCAAGAGGCGGTAATGGAAGAAATCATAAAGCCGGTTCTGCCGTCAAACTGGCTGCATTCTGATACCCGATACTTCATCAACCCGACGGGTAACTTTGTTATAGGTGGACCTGTTGGCGATTGCGGTCTCACGGGGAGAAAGATCATCGTTGATACCTATGGTGGCATGGCTCGACACGGTGGTGGGGCATTTTCCGGCAAGGATCCGTCAAAAGTAGACCGCAGTGCAGCATACGCGGCACGATATGTCGCTAAAAATCTAGTTGAGGCCGGACTTGCCGGTAAATGTGAAATCCAGGTGTCCTATGCTATCGGTGTAGCCGAACCTACTTCCATCAGTGTCGACACTTTCGGCACCGGCAGACTGCCGGAGTCAGAAATAGAACAACTCATCCGTAAACACTTTGACCTCAGACCCAGGGGGTTGATAGCAATGCTTGATCTCAAGAGACCCATATACCGGCAAACCGCTGCATATGGTCACTTCGGCAGAGATGAGCCTGACTTTACATGGGAGAAAACCGACAGGGTAGACGCATTGCAAGAGGCTTTGTAATTCACTCCAACTTGTAATACCTGGAATACGACCAATGACAGCACGGAATTTCAGCTTCGAGTTCTCCGCACCAAAAAGCGCAGACGCATCAGAAAAGCTGTTCAAGACCCATGACCGGCTGAAGGGCCTGGATCCGGAATTTTTTTCCGTAACCTATGGCGCCGGTGGTTCCACCAGGGACGGTACCCGGGATGCAGTCCTTAAACTCAATTCACTGGGTAGCAATGTCGCTCCGCACCTGTCTTTTGGCGGAGCATCTCCGGAAAAAATCGAGCAGTTATTGCTTGATTACCAGAGTGCAGGGATTAACAGAGTCGTAGCCCTCAGAGGCGATATTCCATCCGGCAACATGAATACGATGACTTACGCCAATGAACTGGTGACCTTTATCCGTGCTAAAACCGGAAATCACTTTCACATAGAAGTCGCTGCATATCCCGAAGTACACCCGGAATCAACCAGTGTCGAAAGTGACCTGCACTTCTTCAAAAAGAAGGTCGATGCCGGCGCCGATAGTGCCATTACCCAGTACTTCTACAATGCTGACGCTTATTTCCGCTACCTTGATGCCTGCAGTAAAACGGGGATCACCATTCCCATCGTGCCTGGAGTCATGCCGATCACCAATTATCATGGGATTGTCCGTTTCTCCAAAATATGCGGCGCCGAGATTCCACGCTGGATCCTGCAATATCTTGAAAGTTACCAGAATGACCCCGAAAGCCTCAGGAAATTCGGGTTGGAAGTCGTCTCGGACATGTGTGCCCGGTTGCTCACAGGTGGCGCCCCGGGATTGCACTTCTATACGCTGAATCAATCCCTGCCCACCATTCGCATCTGGCAAAATCTGGGGCTTGACTGATAATGCGAGTTCCCAGATTCTTTTTACAACAGGATCTGGTCTCCGGGCGGGAAGTGTCATTGCCCCGGGAGGCAGCGCATCGGCTGATCCATGTCCTGCGAATGAAAGCGGGTCAATCACTCAGACTGTTCAATGGCAAAGGCGGTGAATATGAAGCAACCGTCAGCACAATCCATCGCACCGATGTGAGTGTTCTCGTTAATCAATGTCTCGACAACGATCTGGAATCAACACTGTTTACCGATCTGGGAATCGCCGTCATTAAACGCAACGCGATGGATGCCGCGCTGACACGTGCAACAGAGATGGGAGTGAGTCGAATTACTCCTCTCATTACAACAAATTCCAGCATCAGAAAAAATCAACTGACACCGGAACACTGGCTGCAGATCATCAGCTCAAGCTGCGAACAATGCGGACGCAATATGTTGCCCTGTCTCAATGCAGTGACTGACATCGACCAGTGGTTGTCGCAAGGGTCAACCGACATAAAATTGGTGGCGGACCCACATACCAGCCATAAGATCAGCGATGTCCCGTCAGGGGAAGTTTCCTCGGTTGCGATGTTGACAGGACCGGAAGGTGGACTGACGCAGGCGGAAGCCAGGCTGGCGGAAAGCGCCGGGTTTTTCCCTGTGGGTCTCGGCAAACGCATACTCCGTGCAGAAACCGTTCCCATCGCCTTGCTGGCCCTGGTTCAGCACCATTGGGGGGACATGTAACTGGCTTCCGCTATGCAGTTTTTTGACGAAATTAAACCGGATGACGCGATTCTCTGGGCTGACGCGATCCTGCTGCTGCATGCTTTATTCATTGCCTTTGTCCTTTTCGGTCTCATTTTCATCATCATGGGTGGAATCCGCCAATGGCAGTGGGTGAGGAATCCGTGGTTTCGCTTCTGTCATCTCATCTCAATTTTCTTTGTGATGATACAATCCTGGTTAGGTTTGATATGCCCGTTGACGATCTGGGAGATGAACCTGCGATCACAGGCAGGTGATATCGTGTATCACGGATCGTTCATTGCCCACTGGATCGATAAACTCATTTTCTATCAGGCGCCGTCCTGGGTATTCATCCTTTGCTATACCCTGTTCGGAGCTTTGGTTCTGGCCAGTTGGTACTGGGTACGGCCACGCCCGTTTGGCAGACTTTCTTAAACATTGGAACCTGAGTTCAGCAACCTGTGTTAAAGTGCCTTCCCCAAAAAACGAGTAACAGGTGAGACAGCCATCGATCAGGGATCGAAATAAACAGGAAAACCATGACAGATTATAAAATTGCTGATATCGGACTTGCAGACTTCGGACGCAGGGAAATAGAACTTGCCGAGGGAGAAATGCCTGCATTGATAACCCTCCGGGAAAAATATCGAAACGAACAACCTCTTGCGGGCGCCAAAATCCTGGGGTGCATTCACATGACCGTTCAAACCGCGGTATTGATTGAAACTCTGGTGACTCTCGGTGCGGAAGTACGTTGGTCCTCCTGCAACATCTTTTCAACGCAGGACCACGCGGCAGCAGCCATTGCCGCCCGTGGCATCCCTGTTTATGCCTGGAAAGGTGAAACTGAAGAGGAGTTCTTCTGGTGCATTGAACAAACCATCCTGAAAGATGGCAAACCCTGGGAAGCAAACATGATTCTGGACGATGGGGGTGATCTTACACTGATGGTACACGAGAAATATCCGGAGATGCTCGCCCACATTCACGGTATCACGGAAGAAACCACAACAGGCGTTCACAGACTGTATGAAATGCTTGATCTGAACGCGTTGAAAGTTCCTGCAATCAATGTCAACGACTCGGTAACAAAATCAAAAAACGATAATCGATACGGCAGCAGACACGGTCTTAACGATGCCATCAAGCGTGGCACGGACATGCTCCTGGCAGGGAAACGGGCACTGGTCATTGGCTACGGCGATGTGGGCAAGGGCTCCGCTCAAAGCCTGCGGCAGGAAAGCATGATCGTACGGGTGGTGGAAATTGACCCCATTTGCGCGATGCAGGCCTGCATGGATGGTTACGAGGTCGTGTCTCCTTATATTAACGGCGTCAATACCGGTAGACTGGAAGATATCGACAGGCGGTTGCTCCAGGCAACAGACCTGATTGTCACCTGCACTGGTAATGTCAATGTATGTGACAGTAATATGCTGCAGACGGTCGCCTCCAATGCCATCATCTGTAACATCGGCCATTTCGATACAGAGATCGACACGCAATACATGCGCGACAACTGGCGATGGGAAGAAGTCAAACCACAGGTACACAAAATATACCGTAGCGACGATCCCGGTGATTATCTGATTCTGCTGTCCGAGGGTCGACTGGTGAACCTGGGCAATGCGACAGGCCATCCATCCCGAATTATGGATGGATCCTTCGCCAATCAGGTCCTCGCCCAGATGTATTTGTATGAAAGAGCGTGGGCAGATCATGATCCCAGGCAGCGCGAGGAGATTACTGTGGAAGTATTACCCAAGTCACTGGACGAGGAAGTGGCCAGATACATGGTGCAGGGTTTTGGTGGTGTCCTGACTGCCCTTACCGAAGATCAGGCGTCATATATCAAGGTATCCGAATCGGGACCTTACAAACCTGACAGCTACAAGTATTGACGGGTAAGCCTGTCGACTTGCCCCCTATGTCCGGCGTTTTGGTCTTGACACTATGGTGCGCACGCAGTCTCGAAAAATGGACCTGACCCTTTTTCATGCCTTTTTCATTGGAGTTGCTCCCAGGCGCGCACGCGTTCTCTGGCGGCATCAAATATCCGTTCGTAATTGAGCCGCTCAACCTGCGCCCGGGTGTCAACATCAAGACGCTCCCACAATGGATTGTATACCACGTGAGTGCCGGCGTAGGCTTCCCAGCCTGACGGCGCAACGGAGTCGGTGCCAAACAGGAACCGGGTTGGGTGCTTCTCGATCAATTCTGCCCACGCGGCAACACTGTCAGCGTCCTGGACGACGTATTGGGCGACCTCATCCCAGGAAATATCGAGCACCACATGATCGTAACGCGAGTCGCTCAACATTGAATCGAGCAACTCAATATGATCGCTGGAAGGTTTTATAAAGCGGCCCAATCCGGTGTGTGCCCAAATGACTGACGCGCGTGGATGTTCAGCAAGGACGTCAAGCAAGTCCTGGTAGTGCGCTGGCGGTGTACCCGATCGGACCGTATCGATGTCGCAATGAAGGATCGCCGCAAGACCAATTTCGGCAACCGCTTCAAGAATTCCGTGCAGTGCCGGATTGTGCAGGCTCGCAGTGTGCCCGGTGATCTTGGACGATACGAATTCCTTGTGAACGCTGAATTCGCCAATGCCTGTGAATACACCCGGGAATGTGCGCAGGACTCGTCGGATGTGGTCTGCGGCATACATGTCCGTGGGGTTGAAGCCAGTGATCATGGGGTCCACTCGCTGCCTGTCATCATCGTTCAACGACAGGTACTCGCGAGCTATTACTGCGTCGACGAAAGAGTAGTAGTAGAGCGCAGCGTCCGACAGCAGGTAATAATTTGGCGCCCGGTCTCCGGAGACAAAAGAATCCCACTTCTGCTGCAGCGGAATACCGAACATTGCGACCCGTCCGACCCGGTCTCCAACCATTTCCATATATTGACTGGCGGTTATGCCTCGCTGAATATAATTCAGCAGATGGAAGTGCACGTCGTTGAATTGCGGTGTCGACACTGCGTCACCGTCTGACGTGGTTGTATCCGCAGACTCCGGCGATTGTGCATTTACCGCCGCACATCCGAATATGAGCATGCCGACACAAAAGCTGAGGCGGAACCAATGGTGTGGTCCTCTGTTTGCAGTTATCAAGTTCATTTCATCTGATCCCGTCGTAGAGTGAATTTTGACAATAGCTTGCCATCCTCCCAATCCTAAAGGAAGGGATTCATTTCGATCTTCCCTCAAATCAGTGGACACCGGGTCAAGAATCCCGGAATGTTGTTTGAGTTCAAGGTGTACACATGGTTATTATATCTTGCACTTCAGTGGGAAATTCCTCATGCTTGTCGACTCCCTTTTATAAACCCGCTGATGGCTTTTTTTTAAACCCGCTGATGGCTCTCTCTAACCCGCTGAAGGCTCTCTCTAACCCGCTGAAGGCTCTTCCTGCACACCAATGAGGCTCTATTCAAACAGGATATCACCAGATTAAGGAATCCATGTGGCAATCAAGAACGAAGAAAAACTGGCTGATGTCGAAGTTATCAAGGAAAACTTCGAAGCGCTGCATTATATCTGCAATGCACAGATAGCAACTGCGATATTTCTTGCCTACCACCTGGAAAAACCAATTCTTGTCGAGGGACCTCCCGGCGTCGGTAAGACAGAACTGGCCAAAACCACTGCAGAAATGCTGAACCTCCCCTGCATACGATTACAGTGTTATGAAGGTCTGGATGAATCGAAAGCTATTTACGAATGGAAATACGGCAAGCAGCTTCTCTACACCCAGGTACTGAAAGAAACACTGAGTGAAATACTTGAGGGTGCGAGGGGATTGGCGCAGTCTGTAGACAAACTGCATGAATTCGGCGATATCTTTTTCTCGGAACAGTTCCTTGAACCACGGCCGTTACTCAAGGCACTGAACGAAGAAGAAGGCTGTGTCCTGCTGATAGACGAAGTGGACAAATCCGATCATGAATTTGAATCCCTGCTGCTGGAAATGCTGTCCGATTTCCAGTTATCAATTCCTGAAATCGGCACTATCAAGGCATCCCCGGAGAGAAAACCACTGGTGTTACTGACCAGTAACAACACCCGGGAAATCAGTGATGCTCTGAAACGCCGCTGTCTGCACCTTTATATCCCTTTTCCCGATGCGGACCTCGAAAGTAGAATCGTCCATGCAAGAGTACCCGATATCCCGGGGAAGCTGAGACGGCAACTGGTCGCATTCATCCAGGAATTACGCGAAATGGACCTGAAGAAAGTACCCGCCATCAGCGAAACAATAGATTGGGCACGAACCCTCATCCTGTTGCATACAGACTCCCTGGACGCAGACCTGGTAAGACAGACTCTCAACGTCATTCTGAAATTCCAGGAAGACATAGAGACAGTCGAAGCCGAAATTCAGAATGTCACCAACAAAGCCCTCAAGGAAATTTAGCAGCAATGCTGCGAGTCTCCCATGATTGATCGCACCCTGGTTGATTTCGTCAAGGTACTCCGTACCGCAGAAATACAGGTCAGCCCTGCAGAAACCCTGGATGCGATATCAGCAATGAACATTGTGGGCTATAGAGACCGCGAATTTCTTAAAGACAGTCTGTCTATTGTCCTGTCAAAAAATCCACAGGAAAAGGAAGCCTTCGATTCCTGCTTTGACCGTTTTTTTACTTTCGATAAATTCCGGCAGACAGACGAAGGAACCATTCCCGGCAAAGAACCGGACAATCAGGATGGCGATTTTGATCTCAACACCGGAGACCGGCAACAAGGCGCCGGCAAGGGCAGTGGTCAGGGTCAGGGAGGTGGATCTCAAGGGGAAGCCGACACGGAAGAAGACCAGACAGAACTGCAACCAACTTCCGATCTCGGCAAGTTGCTGTTATCCGGCAACAGGGCTGAACTGATGATTGCCATGGCGGAAGCAGGGCGCGAGGTTCAGGTAAACCAGATTATCGTATTCACACAGAAAGGCCTGTACACACGCAAAATGATGGATGCCATGGGTCTGAAAGAGATGCAGGACGAAATAGCAGAACTCCAGGGACACGGCGGCAGACCACAGTCGAATCTGGCTGACAGGCTTAAACGGGCCAGAGAACAGTTGCGCGACAAAATCCGGGATTATGTTGAAAAACAATTCTTTCTCCATGCAGACGAATCCGGCAAACAACTGAGGGAAGAACTGCTGAAAAAAGTGAAACTGTCCAACCTCGAGAGAAGGAATTTCAAGGATGTTCAGGAGGTCGTATTCAAAATGGCCAAAAAGCTTATTGCCATTCACTCCAAACAGCGCAGGACTTTTCGGCGTGGGCAACTTGATGTCCGCAAAACATTGCGTCACAACATGCAGTATGACGGCATGTTTTTTGACATTCGCTGGAAATCAACAAAAGTTGATCGACCCAAGGTGATGTGTATTTGTGATGTGAGTGGATCAGTAAGTAATTACTCACGCTTCCTGCTAATGTTTCTCTATAGTCTGGCAGAAGTACTGCCCAAAGTTCGATCCTTCGCCTTCAGTTCCGACCTGGGTGAAGTCTCCGAATTGTTCGAATATTCAACGCTGGAGGATGCCATGGCAAAAACCATGCGCGACTACGGTAACGGGTCCACGGACTATGGGCAGATGCTGATGGATTTCAGGAATCACTGCATGGATTCTGTCAACAACAAAACGACGATTATTATTCTTGGTGATTCACGCAACAATTATGGTGATCCCAGGACAGAAATTCTTCGTGAGATGTACGACAAGGCAAAACGGGTTATCTGGCTGAATCCAGAGCCCAGGATCAGCTGGACGGTTGGCGATGCGGAAATGAAAAAGTACGCCCCCTGCTGCCATCAGGTTGACGTCTGCAATTCTCTTGTGCATCTGGAAAGGGTCGTTTCCAACCTGTTGCGTACCGCTGTCTGATCAATTTGCTACATGCTACAATCCGGCACCTAATCCTTTACAAGGTTCATGGCATGAGAATACTCCTGGCAGCTTTACTACTGTCAGCCATATCCCAGGCTATGGCGCAGGTGAATGCCTCATCTATCGACTACGACACTCAAACCATCACGATTGCCCTCGCCCAGGAACCACCTCAACTCAACAGCATGAAAGCCACGGACCAGGTCAGTATCCTGTTGCTGGGCCATGTGATGGAGGGACTGACTCGATACGGGCGCCGTAATGACATCAAGCCGGGTGTAGCCGAAAGATGGGAAATAAACGATAAAGATGCCATGTTCTGGCTGCGAAAGGATGCCATGTGGAGTGATGGCGTTGGCGTCACGGCACACGACTTTGTTTTTGCCTGGCAAAATGCACTGGACCCTGCCACTGCCTCGGAATATGCGTTTATCCTTTATCCAATCAAAAATGCAGAGGAAATCAACAAAGGCAATCTCCCGACATCACAACTCGGTGTGACCGCTGTTGATGACTACACACTCAAGATAGAACTGGAACGTCCCACCCAGTACTTCCTCAAACTCACCGCCTTTTCCACTTACTTTCCGGTAAGACGGGATTTCTTTGAATCCAGGGGTGACCGATTTGCTTCAGAAGCGTCTGATCTTGTCTACAATGGACCATTCAGGATCACGGATTGGGTACACAGCGCCTCTCTCAGAATGGCCAGGAACGATCATTACTGGAATAGAGACAACATCATCCTGAATGCGATCAACGCCGACTACATAACCGAGGATACCCGTACCCACTTCAATCTGTTTATTGACGGCAGAATAGCAATTACCGGTCTGAATGGTGAAACCTATAAAGATGCGCTCACCCAGAAGTTCCGTATCAGACTGTTTACAACCGGGTCTGTGTTTTTTCTTGAATATAATCACCGGCCAGAGCGAATCACGAGTAATGTAAACATCCGGCGTGCAATACAGCATGTGTTCGACCCCACCGAGATGGTCAACAAGGTTCTGGCAACCCCGGGAAATCTGGCCGGGGAAAGCCTTTTTCCAGTGTGGCTGGCAGGCGTCAATGGTAAATTTCGCAGTGAATACCCGGCACCCCTGCCAACTCTGGATTTGAAAAAGGCAAAAGAATACCTGGACAAGGCTAAACAGGAACTCGGTCTGGATGAGATCCCCGCTCTGATTCTTCTTGTTGGCGACAGTCCAACCGCAAGCAAGCAATCTGAATATCTACAAGGGTTGCTGAAGTCGAAACTGGACCTGGACATCAAGATAGATACCCAGACCTTTAAACAACGTCTGTCCAAGATGACCAGCGGAGATTTTGATATCGTCGGTGCAGGCTGGGGACCGGACTTTGACGACATCATGACGTTCGGCGATCTGTTTGCTTCCTGGAACCTCAATAACAGGGGTCGATATGAAAATGCCGAGTACGACCGGAACGTTCGTACGGCCATGGACAGTCTGGATCCCAAAATCCGCATGGACGCCATGGCAGAATTGCAGAGAATACTGTATGAAGATGCCGTCATTCTGCCGCAATATGAACAGGGCATCATTTACCTGCAGCATCCAAAATTGAAGGGCGTTGTGCGCCGCGTAGTGGGTCCGGACCCGGATTATACTTACGCGCGGGTAGTGGAGTAGGCCAGTGGTCCGCTACACTCTGAAACGACTGATAGCCGGCATCATAACGGTCTGGTTCATCGCTACCGCCACATTTATCGCCATGCACCAGGTGCCCGGCGATCCCCTGATGAATGACAAGGCAGTGTCTCCGGAGATTCGCCGGAATCTTGAACGACATTACGTCCTCGACAAACCGGTTACGACTCAATACTTCATATTCCTGCGTAACATGTTACCGCCAAATCCGGACTTCGGTTACTCCTTCACCCAGCAGAACCGGCAGGTCAATGACATTATTCGCGATCATTTTCCGGTCTCTGCCATGCTCGGTATCCTGGCAATACTGTTTGCCACTACAGGCGGTGTTTTGTGGGGAGCATTGACGGCAATTTACCGTAACAGGCTGCCGGATATCATCATCATGTTCCTGGTTATTCTGGGTATTTCCGTGCCCAGTTTTGTTTTCGCCGCCCTTGGCCAGTTGCTGCTTGTCAAAATCAACAACGCAGTGGGATATTCGCTGATTCCGGTGGCTGGATGGGGAACCTTCCAGCATATGCTGATGCCTTCCATGGTCCTGGGTCTTGGCACCATGGCATTGCTGACAAGATTGATGCGGTCATCAATGCTTGACGTCATCAACGAAGACTATATCAAAACCGCCAGGGCCAAAGGCCTTTCCCCTGTCCGAATATTCTTCAGTCACCAGTTACGCAATGCCATTCTGCCGGTCATTACAGTACTGGGACCCCAGATAGCTGCCATCACAACGGGAGGTTTTGTGGTTGAACTGGTATTCGGGATTCCGGGACTTGGCCGCTATTTCGTTCAGGCAGTTCAGCAACTGGATTACACGGTCATCATGGGCACCACCGTTTTCTACGGTGCGTTTCTGGTGCTCATGGTCATCATTGTGGACATACTTTATGGCTTTATCGACCCGAGGGTACGACTGCAATGAGCCTTATGGATACCATTTCTGACCAGGATTTTGAACCGGCAGAGAAAGTTGCCGACGCTGAGCAGATCTTCAGACCTTCTTTGTCTTACTGGCAAGACGCCTGGATTCGACTGCGCAAGAATGTTCGTGCGCTGGTTTCTCTGTACATCGTCGTGTCATTGATAGTATTTACCATCATTGGCCCGATGATCTGGCGGGTCGATCCGGCTTTGCAGGACCTGAACCAGATATCCCAATCACCCTCGCTACCCAAAAAGGCAATTCTGGTGAGCGAATATGAACGGTGGGATCGTATTATCGACCCTGATTTCCCCTCCCAGCCGGATGAATATGTCGACAATGTAGCGGCGCCCGAAGGACTGGATGTGGCAGAACCCGCGACAACACAGCACGTCAGAATAGTCTGGCAGCCTGTTACCGGCGCCGGGGGGTACAACATTTACCGGAATCAGAGATTTCCCCAGGACTTCAATGATCTCGGATTGCCGCTCGGGTCAACCTACGGCGCTAATGAAATTAGCTTCGAAGATAGATTAAGTCTGGAGTCACGCCCCTACTATTATTCCATCGTACCCACTGACGGATTTGATGAGTATTCTGTTTTCACAGTACTGGAAGTCATTCCACAGGCAACAATCACGCTGACCGACGCCATGGACCGTGGTCTTATTACCTCGGATGCCCTTCCGGGGCAGGAGATCAGACTGGATTTTCACCCACTCGGTACCGATTATCTGGGCCGGGACATGCTGGCAAGGTTGATGCAGGGAGCACGGGTGAGCCTGTTTATCGGCATTGTCGCGCCATTCTTTTTTGTACTGTTCGGGATTGCGTACGGCGGATTCGCCGGTTATTTCGGCGGCGTTCTTGATGGACTGATGATGCGATTCGCAGACTTTGTGGTTGCCCTGCCTTTTCTCCTTTTTATGATCCTGGCCAAGATCGCCTTCGGCATAGGACCTGGCGAAAGCGGTATCATGCCAATGCTGATCGCGCTGATATTACTCGGCTGGCCCGGAACAGCCAGGCTGGTCAGGGGGCAGGTGCTGCAGATCAGGGAACAGGGATACATAGATGCAGCCAGGTTGCTGGGCGCCAGGAACCACTATCTCATCCTCAGGCACATCATTCCCAACACCATCGGCGTTATCCTGGTAACACTGACTTTTGCCGTGCCTGCCGCCATATTTACTGAAGCTTTTCTGTCGTTCATCGGCATGGGCGTGGCGCCGCCTACACCCTCCTGGGGATCCATGTGTAACGAAGGCGTTAAAACAATGCTGAGCCACCCCCACGAATTGATATTCCCGGCAGCGCTCATCAGTATTACCGTGCTGGCTTTCAATCTCCTTGGCGATGGACTGACCGAAGCACTGGATTCACGAATGAGGTCACGCGAGTGAACGATATCGTTCTGCAGGTGAAAGATCTCAGTGTCGAGTTTACCACCTATGGTGGTATCGTCAGTGCCGTACGCAGCGTCAGTTTTGATGTCAGACGCGGAAAAACCCTTGCTATTGTGGGCGAGTCCGGGTGCGGTAAATCCGTCACTGTACAGTCGATCATGGGTATCATCCCGATGCCTCCAGGCAAAATCACCAGTGGCAAGGCTTACCTGAACGGCAAAAACATACTGGGATTACCACCGAAAGAGGCCAACGAATATCGTGGTGTTGAAATCGGTATGATATTTCAGGATCCGATGACATCGCTTAACCCCACCATGACCATTGGTAATCAGATTGCCGAAACACTGATGGTCCACCGGGGTAAAAGCCACACTGAAGCACTGCACATGGCCACAGAACTGCTGGAGGTCACCCGTATCCCGGAAGCTTCAACACGAGCCCGGCAGTATCCCTTTGAATTTTCCGGTGGCATGTTGCAACGGGCCATGATTGCCCAGAGTCTGGCGTGTAATCCATCAATTCTGATCGCAGACGAACCCACCACGGCGCTGGACGTTACCATTCAGGCACAGATTCTGGAACTGATGGTGGAATTGCAACGCACCGAGAACATGTCCATTATCCTCATTACGCACGACCTTGCCGTGGTTGCAAGAATGGCTGACGATGTGGCAGTGATGTATGCCGGGGAACTGGTGGAGACCGGCACAGTGGATGATATTTTCTACCACTCGTCGCATCCCTATACTCTTGGACTCAAACACGCCATGCCATCCAACACCGGGGACCGCGACAGAAAGCTGATGCCAATATCAGGCAGTCCTCCTGACCTCTTCAAACCACCGGAAGGCTGCGGGTACTTCGCCCGGTGTCCCTATGCCATGAAGGTTTGCCGCGACAACCCACCGCAGGAATTCCCGTCCGGGGACGGACATCTGGTTCGTTGCTGGCTGCATCACGAGCGTGCACCTGAAGTAGAGGCGGTTAGTCAGAAAGGGAAACAACCCTGATGTTAATTAAAACCGATAACCTCACCAAACACTTCGATCTCGGCAAAGGACAGACACTGCATGCCGTAGACGGTGTTTCTATCGAGATTGAAGAAAACGAAGTTCTGGGTCTGGTGGGAGAAAGCGGTTCCGGGAAATCCACATTCGGCAAAACACTGATTGGGTTATTGCCCAAAACATCCGGCATGGCGTTCTATCGTGACCAGCCATTACCGGAACGATTCTCCGCGTCAGATCATCTCCATTACTCCAGGGAGTTACAGATGATCTTCCAGGATCCCTACTCATCACTGAATCCCAGAATGACTGTGCTGGACATCATCGGTGAGGGATTGCATATACAGGGGCAATACAGCAGGCAGGAGATTCGAGATCACGTTGCATCCTGGTTGTTCAAGGTCGGCCTTAATCCGGATCACATGTCCCGGTACCCACACGAGTTTTCCGGAGGACAGAGACAGCGTATCGGGATCGCCCGGGCCATGATAATAGAACCGGGATTTGTCGTCTGTGATGAGCCTATTTCCGCTCTTGATGTATCAGTGCAGGCCCAGGTCATCAATCTGCTGGATGAGTTGAAAGAATCCATGGGTCTGACGCTGATGTTTATAGCACACGATCTATCCATGGTTCGTTACGTGTCGGACCGTATGGCAGTCATGTATCTGGGAGCGGTGGTGGAAAGCGGACCAGCCGATGAAGTTTTCTTCGAACCCAGACATCCCTATACGGAACTCCTGGTCCAATCCAACCCGGAACCGGACCCGCAACGCGAGAGTGCAAGAGACTACATCCCCATTAAAGGCGAAATCACTTCCCCGATAAACGTACAACCCGGCTGTCGATTTGCTGACCGCTGTCCAAAAGTCATGGACCAGTGCAGACACGTTACCCCGGAATTCACCGCCGTGGAAAATCAACGACAAGTCGCCTGCCACCTGTACAACTAACAAAACCAACTGCGAACACTCCCGTTAATCATTCCAGCTTACAAACACACACGATGTCCGACAAACAGCAGATGGCTTTGGGGTGTTAATTTGCGTAAGCCTAATGTCGGAGCGCCGAGCTGGAGGAGCATGACTACAGGCATGCGGGGGAAGCTCGGGAATCCCGGAGGGACGCGCAGACGCTGAAGCAAATGAATGCCCCAAAGCCATCTGCGAACAGCCTCATTAATGAAGCGATCTATCAAATATACTGTTACCAAGTTGTTGGAGAAGCTGTGCATTGAGTTTTTCTGAGCGGTGCAGGTGACCCGGAAGTTAGCAAAACCGTATACTGCCTGATCGTGATTGTTGACGAGGTGAATTTGCGGTTTAACATGAAGAGTATTTGCCGGGAGGCGCGCATCATACGACTATTGGTTGCAGTGCTTACTGCTTTCGGAGCGACGACCGCCATCGCGGAACCGACGTATAAGCATGGCGTCTCGTTTTTCGGTGATTTCAAGTACCCACCCGGATTCAAACACTTCGACTACGTCAACCCCGATGCGCCGAAAGGTGGCACGCTGGTGCTGACCGGCGACAGCTGGAACTCATTTACGCCCTATCTGGACAGAGGCACAACTCCACCCGGCGTCGACCATCAGTATGGATCGCAACCGTTTTTCTACGATGGGCTCTTCCACGCCTCGGATGACGAGATCGGTACGTTCTATGGCAATCTCGTTGGCGAGGTAATGGTCGCTGACGACTTTAGCTGGGTGCGCATGCGGATTCGGCCCGAAGCACGCTGGCACGATGGCGTGCCTGTAACAGCCCGTGATGTGCAATTCACCTTCCAGCATATTCACGACAATTCAGGTTTCAACTTGAAATCGGCCTTTGGGATGGTCGACTCGGTCGAAATACACAGCGAGCGCGAGTTTACCATTCATCTAGTCAACATTAACGGATTGAACGCGGGTGTGATAACCAGTCTCGGCAAGATCGCGATGCTGCCAGAACACTACTGGCGGGAGAACGACATAACAAAAACGACCAAGAAGATCCCGCTTGGCAGCGGACCGTATCGCATCACGGAATTCAAGGAAGGGCGGTACGTGGTTTACGAGCGGGTGCCCGATTACTGGGGCAGGAACCTCGGCATTCATCGCGGCCGCCATAACTTCGACTATATCCGCTACGAGGTCTACCTCGATGACACGGTAGCACGAGAAGCTTTCCGTAAAGGTCTTATTGATTTCCGGGCGGAATTGGATCCGCGGTTCTGGTACAACGGTTATGACATCCCGGCGCGTGACAAAGGCTGGCTCGTTACGCATAAAACCACGTTTCAGTATTACGTTGGAATACTCCAGGGCCTGGTGATCAACAAGCGCCGCCCGCACCTGAAGGACTCACGCGTAAGAGAAGCAATAATACTCGCCTTCGACCAGGGTTGGTACAACCGTGTTATCACGCAGGGATTCTACACCCAGGCCGAAAGTTATTTTGCCCCCGCGAAATTTGCCGCCGAAGGCCTTCCCGGCCCGGCCGAACTTGCCTTGCTCACGCCTTTTCGTGATCAGTTGCCGCCACGCCTTTTCACAGAGCCGTACGGGCAACCGCGCTCATCAGGCTTTGGGCCCAATCGTCCCGCTCTGTTAAGAGCGCGCGAGTTACTGCAAGAGGCCGGTTGGAGGGTACGCGAAGGCATCCTCACTAATGCCAACGGTGAGCAGTTGTCGCTGTCCTTTGTTATCACCGGGGGCTCCGAGCAGCGCACAATCCTTGCGTACATCAGTCAGCTGCGCAATCTCGGAATTGATGCCCGTGTGCGCATGGTAGAGCCCGTGCAATTCAACAACATCATGAAAGAATTCGACTTCGACATCCGCTTCGGATTTCTAGCTGTTGCCCAACCGCCGGGAGTTGAGATCGTCTCTTACTGGCATTCCAGCAATGCGCAGATGCCACAGACGAGAAACCTTGCGGGAATCGAAAGCGAGGCTGCGGACGAATTGTTGATGCGCGTATTGAATGCGCGTTCGAGAGAGGAACTGATCGTATCAGGGAAGGCCCTTGACCGCGTCCTGCTATGGGACTTCAATATGATCCCGCTCAGGGCCGTAGAGGGCCGCAGTGTGCTTTACTGGGACAAATTCGGTCGTCCGCCGGCCGATGCGGAGTTCCGCACCAGCTTCCCGGCGGCCTGGTGGTATGACAAAGAAAAAGCAGCGCGTATCCGGTTGGCGAACTAGAAAAGAAAAACAGAAGTATAAGGAAATTGAACCGGCTGTGCCGTGAAGTCGCTGATTATTGACTTTACAGGCTGAGTGTGATCTTACTGATCGTTCTATCTTATAAGGGAAATTTAAAGGCAGTGAACCCGAAAATTGAAGAACAGGCGCAAGCGAACGACATTGTGAATCGCGCCATCCCTGAGGACATGGTATCACCGGAGAATTTCGGTGGCCCCGGCGATGAGTATGGGACGGGCGAAACGGAAGCAGACAGACGTGCCCTACAGTTGAAGCTGTCTCGCTCCAGAATTGGTCTGGACCGCGTCGAGCAGTTCGCTAACGACCCTGATGAAACCTGGCTGGTAAACATGGGGAGAGGTCCCGGGCATAGTCTGGTATCGTCACCCACACCCGGGCAACTCGATGAAAAGATAGCCAATGGAGAAGGTACACGGGGGATCTTTACCGTCATCGAACCGTCGGACCTCGACGTGTATCGCTCACTCTTACCAGCCCCGCTGAAGATGCCAAAACATCCTGTTGTCGGCGCTACATTGCTTGACATGAACACGCATGGTCGTGTCAATCGCTTCCTCGAAGGCCGGCTGTCAATCAAGGCCCTGTGTCCTGATGGCCTGGAGTCATGGCTGGTTATCAGTACACCGGTGCCATACAACCTGCAGTGCCGGGAAGGTGTGATCTGGGGATGGCCGAAGTATGTGGCTGATAACATCAGCTTAAATCGGGAAAAGAATTCGGCGCGAGCCGAGGTGATCTATCAGGGAGAAGAGCGCTATTCCCTGGAGTTCACGGCGGGACCGGTCAAGGATGAGAAGGCACTCAAAGCGCTTGGCCGTGTTGAAGGTGGCAATACGGTGTCCTGGCATTGGATACAGGGTGGTGCGGTGTTAATGCGACAAGGCAGGGGGCCCGGTTTCGATAGAGGCCCGGGGCCTCGGATTCTGGATTGGCAGGCTGGACAGGTAAAGGTTCATATCCGTCAGTCGGACAAATGGGCAGGGCTGATACCCGAAGATTCAGTCAGCGATGGTTATTACCAGAGATTCATCGGTGGCAACGGACAAGGGGATTCAGTCTGGACCAAGCTGGCGACGGTGGGCGGTATGCCTCGTCATAAAGGTCAGTCAGTGCCCATTAGAATTCCGAAATTCTAGCAACCCCGAACCGATACCTGTCTTAAAGAAGGAGGAGAACCAAAATGGCAGCAAATCCAGACTTTGATCTCGAAAATAGTTACGTGATGCATCTCGAAACGACTTACACGGTAAGTGCGCCGGATCACGATCACGTCACAGTGACGGCAGTTCCGCCGGAACTGGCGGACCCAAACACAAAGGCAGATGGTTCAGAAACCGCAAGGTACGGTACTGGCGATGCGGCGCTGGACAGCAAACTTGAAACCTTGCGGCTCACTTCGGCAAGGACCCGGATGGACGGCATCCAGGCCTGGGTCGAGGATCCGGATTCAGCTTATTGGATCAACCAGGGCCGTGGCCCCGGCAATCAGAATGTCAGGCTCGCGCCACCTTCTGACGAAGAGCTTGAGAAGTTGATCGCAACAGGCGCCGGCACCCAGGGCATCCATACACTTGTTGAGCCAACAGACCTCGAACTCTATCGCTCATTCATACCAGCACCGCTTGCGATGCCGGAGCACCCGATTGTAGGCGTAAGCCTGCTGGATATGAACGGATCAGGCATGAAGCTGAACCGTTTCCAGGAAGGTCGATTCACCATCAAGGTACTGTGTCCTGATGGAATTGAATCCTGGATGTGCCTCAGTACACCGGTACCATTCCTGCACCATACTCGTGAAGGTGTAATCTGGGGCTGGCCCAAGTATGTGGCGGATTCAATTAGCTATACCCGAGGTAAAGATACGGCGCGAGCCGCGTTCATGTATCAGGGTGAGGAGCGGTACTCCCTTGAGTTCACCGCCGGGCCGGTGAAGGACGAGGAGTATCTGAAATCCTTCGGCCGAATCGAAGGCGGTAATACGGTCACCTGGCATTGGATCCAGGGCGGCGCGGTCCTGACAAGACAGGGTCGTGGACCAGGCATCGACACCGGTGCTCAGCCACCGAGGATTCTCGATTGGCAGGCGGGCAAGGTTAAGGTCCACCTTAGACAGTCAGACCCCTGGGCGGCACTGATTCCGGAAGATTCTGTTACCGATGGCTGGTACCAGAAGTGGATCGGCGGCGGTGGCGGCGACTCCTATTGGGTGAAGCTTGCCACGGTAGGCGGAATGCCGGTACAGGAATAGGAAACAATGGATATGCGAAGGGAGATCCTTTGCATAACGTGATCGACAAGGTGCTCTGCTACCAGGAACTCCAGGGGGCCACCTTGGCCATGACTACTGCCAGAATCGGTCTGACTTGAACCATGCCCTGACCGGTATGGCCTCACCGGTAATCATGTCCGATGCAGGCGACGCAAGGAATCGAATCATGTTGGCAACATGCTCAGTACCGGGCCGAAGTTCAAGGGGTGGCACACTATCGTCTACAACCGTACCAGCGGGCGCTATCGCACCGGGCAGGATGACATTCACATAGATATTGTGACCTTTCCACATGAACGCCAGATTATTGCTGAGGCTGATCATGCCTGCTTTGGCAGCGGAGTAGGCCAACATATAGGGATTACCCTTGGTACCTGCTGTCGACGCGACATTTATGATACGTCCGCTCTGTTGCCTGATCATCTGTTTACCGGCCGCCATGCTGCATAGGAAGGCGCCGTTGAGGTTAATGTCCATGGCGATCAACCACTTGTCATAGGGCGTGTCTTCGGCGTTTTGGCTCCTGCTCCAACCACCGCCCGCATTGTTCACCAACACATCCAGTGTACCAAATGCCTTGACCGTCTCACTGACCAGATTGTCCACCTGATCCTGTTTTGTGATATCGCAGACGACAGCCAGTGCCTCCTGACCCTCAGTGGTAATCTGATCCACCACGGCATCCAGGGTTTCCCTGGTTCTGCCTGTTACCACTACCTTTCCACCACCCCGTGCGAGTTCCAGGCAGGTTTGACTGCCTATGCTGCCACCTCCGCCGGTGACTACACAGACTTTTCCGTTCAGATCGAATTTTGACATGTTGTTCTCCTGGGGTCAGAGTTGTTCATTGGCACATCATACACCGCCGATGGCATCACGGAGGAATCAATAACTCGTTAGAGCCTCTGTTACCAGAATTGACCGTCACGTTCAAAGTAACTGCCGGCCTCCCTGTCGTTTATTTCCACATGGACATCGTGGAAGGCGACTCAGGCTTGTGCACTGATGGAAAAGGCGCCAGGTTGGCGGATTTCTCCCTGGCCACCTGTTCTTGTTATTGAGGCTCTCTGATTATGAGGCAATGGGGATTATGGCGCCCGGTGCGCTGAACATGCTTGCGCAACAAGCGAATGTGCCGCTGCTGTTCCCTTATGATGGAGAGAGTCAAATGAAAATCAATTCTAACGAGGGGATGGATATGAGCGACGAACAGAAAAAACGCACACCGTGGCCAGGCCGCATTGCAGCCGCGCTTGCCGTTGCAGTGATTGGCACACCTGCTATAGCAGCAGAGGAGGCCGACGAAGAAAGCGCAAACATGATGGAAGAAATCGTCGTCACCGCCACCTACCGTGACACGCAGCTGATGGATACACCGATCACAATCTCCGCTATCACGGACCTGGACATCGTGAATAAGGGCCTTGAGGACATCAAGGACCTGTTCAGGGCGGTTCCAGGTTTGAATTTCCAGATGGCCACGACGACCTACAATAGAATTACCATACGCGGCGTCGTACCGTTTGATGGCGGCCCGGCCACCACCGGCGCTTATATGGACATGGTGCCCTACGGGTCATCGCGAGGACCTTCGGGGTTTCAGCTGGGTTCTATGTTCGATATGGAGCGGGTCGAGGTGCTGAAAGGGCCTCAGGGATCGCTCTACGGTGAAGGCGGCATGGGTGGCGTAATACGCTATATCACCAAGCAGCCCGACCCGGGCGGCATGGACTGGGCGGTTCGGGCCTCGACGGAGACCATGGCCCACTCCAGCGGCTTGTCGCACCGCATCGACGCGATGCTCAATGTCCCCCTCGGCGAACGGGCAGCGGCACGGCTGACCTTATACTCGCGCGATAAAAAAGGCATCGTCGACTCCGTTGGCCTGCGCGATGAGAAAGACGTGGACTGGGTGGAGGAAACCGGCTACCGACTCAAGTTCCTGGTGGCGCCCACCGATAACCTCACGCTCACCGCGATGGCCGACAACACCGATATGGACGTGGGCGGCCCGGGGACTGCCTTTCACTGCTTCGATACCCCGGATCCAGCTGCTGGTGCACTTGCCAGTATACCGGAAGTGCCGTTTTACCCACACCCGGGGGTTGACTGCAGCGGTAAATTCGGCGAAGGGTTTAAAAAACATCCGTATGTGACCCACCTGGCCCACCCGGATCATCCAAGTGGCGGATTCACCTATACGGACATCTACAACGTCACCGCTGAATGGGAAACGGGTTTCGCCACCGTGATCGGATCCGCCTCCCGCTTCGATTCTTATTGGCACTATGACGAGGAAGAGACGCCTAATGGGGCGTTTGGGAAGCGGTTCATGGAACAGAGTAACTGCTTTGGCGTTCCCGTAACGACGCCCAATTATCCGGACGGTGTTTGCGGGGCTGCTGGTCAGCCGAAGTGGTGGCAAGAGGAGGGCAGAGAAGATCTGTATTCCAATCAGGGCGCCTGGGGCGCCCGGCACAACAAGACTGAGCGTGACGCCTATGAGCTGCGTTTAATCTCCACCCACGAAGGCCCTTTCCAGTGGACCCTGGGCGCGTACTCCAAGCAAAGCGATAATTTTGGGGGGAACCATGCGAAGTGCCCGGAGAAGGTACCCTATCGCGACCTGGTAGAGCACTGTTACCTGTTATGGCTGTATGCTCCCGGCACGCCGGTTGAGGTTCAGGGCGCGCTCTCTAACTGGGGTAACACCTTCCTCTTTGGCGGTAGACGTAGCACTGTCGTCAACAAGGAGGAATCGTACTTCGGTGAACTCAGCTACCGCATCAATGACCAGTGGGAAGTCACCGTAGGCGCTCGCACCGTTGATTATACGGTTGACCACACTGTTTTTAATGTGGGCGTCAACCCGGAGAACTCAGTGCAGGATCACTTTGTGGAAACGAACACCGAAACCTCGCCGAAGGCCACGATTACGTGGCGTCCGAGGGAAGATCTGATGATCTACGGTATCTGGTCGCACGGGTTCCGGCCTGGGGCAGTGAACACCAGTCTGACCCGGGTCCTTCTCGACCTGGAGACCCTGCGCCATAACGACCCTGCGGCAGAGGATCTGTACCAGGAGCTTTTCGATAAGCAGGTGAGCGAAGGTGATGAGGCGTTCAACTATGAGCTCGGGATCAAGACGACCCTGGCGGACGGGCGACTGAGCCTCACCGGGTCTCTGTACCATATCGATTGGGAGAACGTGATCGTCACCACCGGGGCCACGACACCGATGATCATGGGCTTGTCTCCGTTTCCGCTGTCTTACCGGGACAATGCGGGCGCGGCAACATCCGATGGCATGGAGCTGCAGTTACAGGGCAATATTACGGACGCACTGAGCTGGACCTTCGGCGGTAACTGGATGTGGAAAGCAGAAGTCGGCGCGGCATCTGTTCAGTATTTAGCAGTTACCGTCGCGACGGAGACTGCTCAGGAGGTCAACATTGGGAACCGCCTGCCCTCTACGCCGAAAACCTCCGGCTACGGGTCGCTGGCTTATGACTTCCAGCTCGCCGGGTGGGCTGCGAACGCGCGAGCAGATCTTTACTGGGTTGACTCGCAATGGCGGAGCGCCAACAACGAGCGAAAGACGCCGGGTCACAGTTCGGTGGATCTGAAGCTCATATTGAGTCGTGACGAGTACCGGCTGAGCTTTTTCCTTGAGAACGTCACAGATGAGATCATCGTGTACGAGTTGACCGGTAATGGCTATCAGTACGGACGTGCGCGAACCTGGGGTGTGGAATTCGCCTACGGCTTATAGCGTTCTGGAGGTATATTTAACGGTTGTGCCGCCCGAGACAGTCACACGACTTTTTCGGGCGGATTCGTGAAACGGTTACAGCCCGCCACCGCTCCGGGATCAGGCCATTGTCGTTACTGTACCGCGGGCATGATTTACCTGCGAAAAGCGGACCTGCCGATGAAGTGTTCTTCGATCCCAGACATCCCTATACGGAACTCCCGTTAATATCACGAGTTAACAAATAAGTACGGCATCCGACAAACAACACTCCGGCCCATCGACTTGACAGTCTGCGAATCGATTTATAAAGTCCAAACAGAAGACAGTGCTGGGAGCATTTGCTCTTTCATGTCCAATCACCTCACACGATTCAGAGAATCCACCTACCCGCACCTTCCCCAGACGGTTGGTACAGATTCGCGGCGTCAAGTGAAATCCGACCAAGAGAAGCAAACCTAATGACCTGTCTGGAGAACACTATTATGGCAACTGACTTCCATAACCCCATTTCTCAAGCACAACAGCCACAGGACACGGCCGAAGTGCTGTCAAAGTTCCGTACCAGCCAGAACCGGGGCACAGAAAAATACGCCGCTATGGTAACGGCATATTACGACTTGATTACAGATTTTTACGAGTTCGGATGGGGTCAGTCGTTTCACTTCGCACCATTGAAGGAAAACGAGTCCTTTGATGAATCCATTGCCAGTCACCAACACTTCCTTGGTGAAGCAATTGGCCTGAAGCAGAACATTCGGGCGTTGGACATTGGTTGTGGCGTAGGCGGTCCTCAGCGTAACATCGCAAGGAAATTTGGGGCATCCATTGTGGGTCTCAACATCAGCGAATATCAGCTCAAAAAGTGCATCACATTTAACAAAAAGGCAGGTCTCGACCATCTTTGCAGCGTCCTGCATGGCGATTTCATGGATATACCAGCGGAAGACCGGAGCTTTGACGCGGCTTACCATATCGAGGCCCTACCTCATGCTCCGAACAAGAAGACTGTCTATGAAGAAGTATTTCGTGTATTGCGTCCCGGAGCAATCTTTGCCGGCTACGACTGGTGCATGACACCCCTGTACGACAGTGACAACCCGAAGCACCGCGAACTCAAGAAGCGTATCAAATACGGCGGTGCGCTACCACAAATTGCTTCGTTCAGTGACGTGACAAACGGTCTGCTGGCGGCAGGCTTCGAACTTGTCGAGGCACGCGACCTTGTGCAGGACTCCGACCCTCAGAAACCGTGGTACTGGCCGCTGGAAGGAAGTGGCCAGACGATAAGGGGTTTGCCGAGAACAACTCCTGGTCGTAAATTGGTATCGATGGTTCTGCGCGTTCTGGAAAGTTTGCATGCAGTACCAAAGGGCTCATTCGAGATAACGCAAATTCTTAACGTCGCAGCAGACAGCCTGGTGGCGGCTGGGCAAATTGGGATATTCACTCCCATGTACTACCACAAAGCGCGCAAACCACTTTGAGCCAAATATTACGCTTCTCGTCTTTCGGCAGACCGTTTACTTTATTAAGAACACACTCGATGTCCGACAAACAGCAGATGAATTAAGTATACCGCCCCCCGAATAGCTGTTCGGTCTTGCGAACCATACGCATGATGGATTCCTCCACCGTATAACGGGCGATCTCCCCGAGAGGAACCCAGGCCAGATCATGAGATTCCTCACTGATGGTATATTGATCATCCCCGGCAGATCTCAGCAAAAATCGACAATCGTAATGCAGGTGCTGAGCTTCACCCTTCCTTTCCGGGATAACATGTATATCGACATCAAACAGGGCAGGACTTACCACCTCTATTTCGGCCAGACCGGATTCTTCTCTGGCTTCCCGCATGGCAACAGCAATAACGTTACTCTCACCGTCTGCATGACCACCCGGCTGCAACCAGATATTCAGCTTACGATGATGCGTCAGCAGGGCACGCTGTAAAGAAGCATCCAGCAGCCATGCCGATCCCGTGATGTGACCGATGGTCAGTTCACGCCGGAAGCAGTCATCATGGTTCCTGATGAAATTCTCCAGACGGGTGATTGTTTCATGCTCCTCGGGGTAAACCCTGAAATAATCAGCCAGCAGCGACAGAATCCGGGGATTGTGCACGGTTCAGGCGAGTTCCCTTTGCCTGTGCCGGGCGGTTTTTTTATTCGATTCCTGATCAAACAGATCAACAAGCTGCTCAATCATTGCATCTCCCAGTTGTTCGGCATCGGTAATGGTCACCGCACGGCGGTAATGATGCGTGACATCATGACCAATCCCGATAGCAACCAGTTCGACTTCCGAGTAGTTTTCGATCTGGTCTATCGCATACTTCAAATGCTGTTCAAGATAGTTGCTGGGATTGACCAGCAAGGTACTGTTATCCACCGGCAGACCGTCCGAAATGACCATCAGGATGTGTCTGTCTTCCTGCCTGCTGACAAGCCGGTTATGAGCCCACAACAATGCCTCACCATCAATATTTTCCTTCAGCAGTTCTTCCCGCATCATAAGACCAAGATTTCTGCGCGCTCTGCGCCAGGGCATATCCGCTGCCTTGTAAATGATATGACGCAAATCATTCAACCTGCCCGGCTGTGCCGGCTTTCCATGTTGCAGCCAGAGTTCCCTGGACTGGCCACCACGCCAGGCTCGGGTGGTAAAACCAAGAATCTCCACTTTGACCGTACATCGTTCCAGCGTCCTGCCAAGAATGTCTGCGCACATGGCGGCAGTGGTAATGGACCTGCCCCGCATGGAACCCGAACTGTCTATCAGTAGGGAAACTACGGTATCCCGAAAATCCATATCCTTTTCCTGCTTGAATGCCAGGGGATTGAAGGGATCAATAATGACACCAGGCAGTCTGGAGGTATCGAGAATTCCCTCCTCCAGGTCGAATTCCCAGGTTCTGTTCTGCTGTGCCATCAGTTTGCGCTGCAACCGGTTTGCCAGCTTGCTGATGACAATCTGGGAGTTCTGCAGGTGCTTGTCCAGAGCACCCCTGAGTCGATCAAGTTCTTCCGGTTCGCAGAGTTCATCTGCAAAAACCATTTCATCAAACATCTCGGTATAGGATTTGTACTCACTTTCCCGCGGACGCAGCCAGTTCTTGTCGCCCGTATAATCAGGGGGAGCACCCGCTTCGTCCTCATCCCCATCCACCTCCGATATATCCATGGCTTCCAGGTCGACAGGCGCCTCGCCTTCGATGGCATCCGATAGATCTCCTTCGGCTGACATGTCCTGATCAGAAGCTTCATCGCCCAGCTGATTGTCCATGTCGTCATTCTGCTCTTCCATTTCATCCGGGTCGGCATCCGTGTCTTCCTGCCCCCAGTCCTCGGTCAAGCCAAGAGCATTGAGCATCTGACGGGTTACCCTGGAAAACTTCTCCTGGTCGAACATGACATCCTCAAGATTCCGGGTCACACCGCCAATCCTTTCATCGATATAGTCGTGCCAGAAATGCAGGATGTTCTGTGCCGAAGGCGGTACTGGAATTCCGGTGATCTTTTCTCGCAGATACATGCCAACAGCATCGCCCAGCGGGGCCTGGCTCTGGTGATCGATGGTATCGAATCCGCTGTCGACACACTGCTGCTCAAGGTGAGCATTAAGATTCATCCCGACACCTTTCATCAGACTGGCGCCGATGGAGGCAATCCGGGCAGATTCCACGCAGTCAAACACGTCCCTGGCAACACCGGCAAGGGGTCTGTTTTTCCGATGATAACCTTCATCATGGAATCGGATACGCAATGCAAACTGATCTGCGACACCACGCAACGATGCCAGTTCCGCATCGCTCAGATCATTTTCCGGCAGGGGAACACGAGCACGATTACCCTGCATATAAGGCTTACCCCGCCCAAAACTGACGTTGAGTTCCTCATTTCCGGAGATAGCCCGCATGGTTGAGGTTACGGCTTCTTTGAATATCTCCCGGGTATCGTCGTTCTGTGACACGGCACTTATTGCCAGTCAGGCAAGCACAACGCTCGCACTGGACTCCGGCAATTCCTCTCCCATACAGCGTTGATAGTACTCAGCGACTATTGATCTTTCCGTATCGTCACACTTGTTGAGAAAAGTCAGTCGGAAAGCAAAACCGTATTCATTGAAAATACTGGCATTTTCTGCCCACATGATGACAGTACGGGGCGACATGACGATGGAAATATCACCATTGATAAATCCCTGGCGAGTAAGATCGGCAACGGAAACCATGTTACCCACGGTCCATCGATCAAGCGTCGGCATTTTGGACATGACGATATCGATTTCCTTTTCCCGTTCCAGATAATTCAGGGTGGTCACGATGTTCCACCTGTCCATCTGGCCCTGGTTGATCTGTTGAGTGCCATGATAGAGACCCGTGGAATCTCCCAAGCCTATTGTATTCGTCGTGGAGAATAACCTGAAAGACGGGTGCGGACTGATGACCTTGCTCTGGTCCAGCAGTGTCAGCTTGCCTTCCACTTCCAGTACCCTCTGGATCACGAACATGACATCCGGACGACCGGCATCATACTCGTCAAAGACGATGGCGCATGCGCGTTGCAGCGCCCAGGGTAACAATCCTTCCCTGAACTCGGTGACCTGTTTGCCATCCTGAAGCACTATGGCATCTTTGCCTATGAGGTCGATACGGCTGACATGACTGTCCAGGTTGATGCGAATACAGGGCCAGTTCAGTCGGGCGGCTACCTGCTCAATGTGAGTGGATTTCCCTGTCCCATGGTATCCCTGAATCATGACACGGCGGTTATGGGCAAATCCCGCAAGAATTGCCTGCGTGGTTTCCAAATCGAATATATAACTGTCATCGATCACCGGAACATGATCCGTTGGATGTGAAAAAGCCGGAACGTTCAGGTCAATATCAAGACCAAAAACTTCCCTGACATTTACCTCGGTGTCAGGTTGCCCAAATCCTTCATGTACACTCTTTGTCTCTGCCATTACTGCCAATACCTGTCGAACATTTAAAGACCCTGATGCTTCCCTCAGCAACTCGTTATGCCGGGAAGCCGTCTTGATTTCAGAAGAACTGCGGAACCATCAAAACGGCAGGATTGCGAAGAATAGCGTTTATAGGCTCAAATTACCATTATGAGTATTGCGGAACAGGTTAAAAGCCGAAAGTCTGAACGCTAAAGAAACAGTTAATCCATGAGGGTTGAAAAACCCGGGATTCCGTTCTAGGTTATCAGTGCCCTCTGACCCGAGGCGAGGTGAAATGCGACGGGACCCTCCTGCCGTCGAGAGGTAAAATCGACGGCTCCAAAAAGGGGTCAGGTCCATTTTCCGTAGGTGCTGCTTTCAGGAAATCAAGCAGATAATGCCATCAATGTAGAGGCAAGTTCGTCCCAGGGACGTCCAGGTGTCAGACCCTTCACCATACGGTCTACTTCAGTCAGGCGAAGCTGTAACCGTTCCAGACTGTTAACCGAATGTCTGCGCAGGCAGGCAGTCACGGGTTCTCTTCTATTATTCCATACCCTGCCGCTCTTCATGGCGTTGCCTAATGACTGACCCTGCTCCATTTTAAATGCCATTTTGGACAAACTGCGTAATTCCCTGGCCAGCATGAAATTCAGATACAACGGCGCCGTTCCCTCCAGTTGCAATCCTTCAACGATTTTGATTACCCGTACTGTATTACCCTTGAGCGCTGCATCAATCAGCAGAAAAACGTCATAGCGGGAATTGTCTTCTACACCACCGAGTACCTGCTGTAAATCTATCCTGTTACTGTCGGAACAGAGCTTCAACCGCTCGATTTCCTGAACCGCTGCCAGCAGATTTCCCTCGGTTTTATATGCCAGTGCCTGAACGGCTTCTCTGCTGGCCTGCAGGCCTGCACGTCTGAATCTGTTGGCAAGCCAACCTGGCAGATTTCGGGCATCAATCGGCCACACCTGGATAAAGCCGCTTGTGGATTCAACAGTCTTGAACCATTTGGTCCTTTGTGTTGCCGCACTGACCCGCGGCATCACCAACAGTAAACAATTATCTTCTGATTGATTCTGCACAAGTTCAGTCAGCGCCCTGGCGCCCTTGTCCCCTGGCTTGTCTGAAGCCATTCGCAGTTCAAGGATTTTTTTCTCGGCAAACAAAGAGATGCTGTTATTGCTGTGCAGCACCTGGCTCCAATCGAATCCGGTCTCAACATGAAACAGATCCCGTTCAATGTAACCGGCCTTTTGAAGAGCCGCCCGAACTTCATCACAGACCTCCTGTATCAGGAGTGGTTCATCACCACTGACTATATAGGCCGGTAGCAGGGTTCTGCTTAACTCTCCGCTGATTTTTTCCGGATAAATTTTCATGGCTAATGATTTTCTACCGGCTGAAGGCTCTCTACCGGCTGAAGGCTCTCTACCGGCTGAAGGCTCTCTACTGGCTGAAGGCTCTCCCTGGCGTTACGTATGGTGGTATTCATACGCCAGAAAATCTGTCGCACCAGATCCTGGCGCATCTCGCGCAGCAACAGCGCCTCTTCATCAGAACTGCTTTCCAGATTCTCATCATCAAAGGTATAGGTTCGTTCGGCAAAAATAACAGCCATGGGAACCAGCAATTTCCCGTTGGATGCCTTCAATTCAATATCGACTTCCTGGCGAATTTCATATTCAGCCACCCTGATATCCATCGTTGTGACAACAGGTCGCCGATAGTTGCGTTCTTCTGATATATAGAGCGAAAACGCGGCATTCCCAGGAGATGTCACAACCTCAACATTGTTCCGTTCAAAATGCCGCAACAGCAGTTGCTCTATTTCTCCATGCTCATTACCGACATCCAGGTACACAGTGCCTATATCAACGACTGCAATCTCGACACCACGAAGATGAAATCCACAACCCGACAGCACAATCGATAAACAGAAGACCGGACAGAATCTGTATACCCACTGCAGGCTCTTTGCCAACCCGCTGAAGGCTCTCATCAAACACACACTATTCCCGACATACAGCAGATGGCTTTGGGGTGTTCGTTTGCGTAAGCATAATGTCGGAGCGCCGAGCTGGAGGAGCATGACTACAGGCATGCGGGGGAAGCTCGGGAATCCCGGAGGGACGCGCAGACGCTGAAGCAAATGAATGCCCCAAAGCCATCTGCGAACACACTCGTTAATGAGGCAGACTCTCATCACCTGACAACAAAGTTGAACAGTCTGTTGGGGACATGGATCACTTTATGTATTTCCTTGCCTTCCATGTGATTCTGGATATTGGGGATTTGCATGGCCAGGGCTTCCAACTCATCCCGGGGTGTATCCGGTGATACTTCGAGTTTACCACGCAATTTGCCATTGATTTGAACAACAATCTCCACGATGTGTTTCTCAAGCGCCTGTTCATCAACTTCCATCCAGAGCGCGTCATCGAGACTTTCCTGTTTAAGTTTCCACCACAACTGGTGACATATATGCGGTGTGATGGGTGACATTACCAGCACGGCTATCGTCAACGCTTCCTCGACCACAGCGTGTCCCTGGGCAGAAGTGTCTTCAAACCTGTTGAGCTGATTCATCAACGACATCACAGCAGCCACCACTGTGTTGAATGACAAACGACGGTCGTATACATCACTCGCCCTGGCCAGTGTTTCATGCGCTGTTCTGCGCAGACCTTTCTGTGCATCATCCAGGCAATTTACATCCAGCTTTGCCGCAGGACCCTGTTCCTGATGACTGACCACCCGATTCCACAATCTTGTTCGCAGCCACCGGCTGGCGGATTCCACCCCGTGTTCCGACCACTCAAAGGATTGCTCCGGAGGTGCGGAAAACATCATTGCCATCCTTACCGCATCAGCACCGTATTGATTCAGTAAATGCTGAGGGTCACCTGCTTCGCCGGACGATTTTGACATTTTAACGCCATTCTGAAGAACCATACCGAGTAACAGCAATTTCTCAAAAGGCTCATCGGATTCGACAAGGCCCTCGTCCCGCATCAACTTGTGGAAAAACCGCGCATATAACAGGTGCAGTATGGAGTGCTCTTCACCACCGACATAATGATCCACTGACGTCCAGTATTTGGCACGTTCATCCAGCATACCCTGCGCAAAATTGCTGCAGGCAAACCGGGCGTAATACCAGGATGAATCCATGAACGTGTCGAACGTATCCGTTTCCCGTTCAGCTTGTCCACCGCACTCGGGACAGGTACACCGATACCAGTCGGGCATTTTCTTTATCGGTGACACAACGCCGTCGAATTCCACATCCAGGGGTAAGACGACCGGCAAATCCTCATCCGGTACCGGCACTGAACCACAATTTTCACAGTGGATGACTGGAATCGGGCAACCCCAGTATCGTTGCCGGGAAATCCCCCAGTCCCGTAAACGATAATTGACCTGACGTTCACCAAGATTCCTGTTTTCCAGTGTCTGTGCGATCGCCTCAAATGACTCAGAAAAATCCATCCCATTGAAGGGACCTGAGTTAACCAACACCCCCTTGGTCAAATATGCCTGAAGGTCCAGGTCGCAAACGTCCGTGGAATCCGGTGCAGGCGCGATGACCTGCCTGATGGGCAAACCATATTTTTTGGCAAACTCCCAATCACGCTGGTCATGACCGGGAACAGACATGACCGCACCCGTGCCATATTCCATGAGAACAAAATTTGCCACCCAGACCGGCACGGATTCCCCCGTCACCGGGTGCTCAACAACGAGTCCCGTGTCCATGCCTTCCTTTTCAAGCCGTGCAATATCTGCTTCGGCGACTTTGACCTGATTGCATTTCTCGATGAATGCCGCCAGTTGCTCGTTGCCGAGTGCTCCTTCTGCGGCAACAGGGTGTTGCGCTGCCACAACAACACAGGTAACGCCCATTAATGTATCAGGCCGCGTTGTGTAAACATCTATGGGGTCGCCACCGTCCCGCCGGAAGGTAATCCTGATACCCTCTGACCGGCCAATCCAGTTTCTCTGCATCATCTTGACCTGGTCCGGCCAACCCGGCATTTTGTCCAGATATTCAAGAAGTTCTTCAGCATAATCAGTGATTCTGACAAACCACTGTTTGAGTTCCCTTCTTTCCACCGGCGCGTCGGAACGCCAGCCACGACCATCGATGACCTGCTCATTGGCCAGAACAGTCTGGTCTACGGGGTCCCAGTTGACCCAGGCAGCTTTTTTGTAAACAAGCCCCTTCCTGAACATTCTGTTGAAGAACCACTGTTCCCAACGGTAGAAATCCGGATCACAGGTGGCAAATTCCCGGCTCCAGTCGTAGGAGAAGCCCATGGACTGCAGCTGGGTCTTCATATTTGCAATATTCTGCCGGGTCCAGCGGTCTGGAGGAACATTGTTTTTTATGGCTGCATTCTCAGCCGGAAGACCAAAGGCGTCCCACCCCATGGGTTGCAGTACATTGTAGCCCTGCAGGCGCTTGAAACGCCCAATGACATCACCCAGGGTATAGTTTCTCACATGCCCCATATGCAGATTACCACTCGGATACGGGAACATCGACAGACAGTAGAACTTTGGCTTTTGAGAGTTCTCAGTGACTTCAAAGGAACGTTCTGATTGCCAGTGGTCCTGAACATCAGACTCCACTTTCTTCGGTTCGTAGGTTGTCTCACTCATGTCGCTGTTTCTGTCAGGTTTCAAAAGATGGCCATTCTACCCGAACGATACACGCAACCAACCCCTCAACGGGATTTCTTTCGCCAGAAAATGCCTGTCCCGATCATCAGAAAAGACAAAACCAGTACAGGCCAGTGTCCAATTTGATGGTAGGGCGTTACGCCTTTCATGATGCTGACACCGCCACGCAACACACCCGGTTCAAACGATGACAGTCGTGCCTGAACCTTCCCCTGGTGATCGATCAGCGCCGTGATGCCATTATTGGTAGCACGAATCATCCAGCGTCCGTTCTCCAAAGCGCGCATAGCAGCCATTTGCAGATGCTGTTCCGGACCAATCGAATGTCCAAACCAGGTGTCATTGGAAATGGTGATAAAAAGATCCGGCCGATCCACGGTCTTCCGTACCAGTTCGGCATACACGACTTCGTAACAGATGGACAGAGACAGCTTCAGGGTCCCGGCCAGCATCGGGATCTGATCCCATGGTCCCGCCTGATTGTGCGACATCGGCAGGTCGAAGAAGGTAATCAATCCCCGAAGTTGATCCTCCATGGGTACGTATTCTCCAAATGGCACCAGACGCCTCTTGATATAACTGCCGTCACCCTCCCCAACGGATACAGCGGTATTGAGAAACTGACCTGCTTCATCCCGGTCGGGTATGCCAAGTACCAGCGTGGTACCAGCTTCCTTTCCACGCTTGTCCAGCGCGCGCAGTATACTTCCCGCAGATTCCCTGAACAGGGTTATTGAAGCCTCCGGCCAGACAATGATTTCACGTCCCCATTCCTTGTTGGATAATGTCAGGTAGGTGTTCAATATCGGATGGATCATGGACTGCCTCCATTTCGTATGCTGCTCGATATTGCCCTGCACCACTGAAACCTGCACGTTCTCCCTGAAAGGTATTGCCCACTCTATCCTTGCCATCAGCAACCCGGCACACCAGATAACGATGACAATACCCACACCTGCCCAACGGCTCCCGGCCAGCTTCCCAAACAATGTCCCGGCATTCCGGTCTTCCCGCAGCAACCTGAGCCCGGTTGAATAGAGCAGCACGGCAGTCAGGACACAAAAGAAACTCAGGCCCAAAACACCGGTGACCGGTGCAAACCCGGCAAGAGGCGTTTCAAGATGCCCGTACCCGGCAAACAGCCATGGGAATCCAGTCAGGAACCAACTGCGAAACCATTCCAGAAGAACCCAGACAGCGGGGAATACCGCTATTCGGAGCCTTTTATCGATGAGCAGATGCAACCCTGCTGCAAATAAACCCGTGAGTGAATAGAGTATGACAAACAAGGCAACCAGCATTCCTGCCAGCAAGCCGGAAGCTCCGCCAAAGGTGTTGATACTAACGAAAATCCAGGAGGCGCCAACGCCGTACATGCCAATGGAAAACAGGTAATAGCGAAGTACTGTCCAGCCGACATTGTCGGTATCCAGAGAAAAAACAAGCACCATCAACGAGACAATGCCTATTATCCACAGATCAAAAGGTGCGAATGCGAGAGGAAAGAGCATACCGGCAACAAGGGCCAGTCCATGCCCTGCCATAGGGCTGCGAATTATCGACGTCAACATTCGCAAACCTGGTGCGTTATGTTTCGTTGGTCAGAACTAGTTCCAGTAAATGAATACGACGACTGTCCGCATTGAGCACCTTGAAATTAAAACCATCAACCACAACCGTCTCATCGCGTTTTGGCAGATGACCAAACTGGCCTAAAACCACACCGCCGACTGTATCGACATACCTGTCGCTGAAGTGACACCCAAAATGTTCATTGAAATCCTCTATGGGGGTCAATGCCTTGACGGTATAACTTCCATCCGTGTGTTGTTTAATGAAGTCATCCTCATGGATATCATACTCATCTTCTATATCTCCGATAATCTGCTCCAGGACATCCTCAATGGTGACGATACCGGAGATATTAGCATACTCATCGTATACAACCGCTATGTGGTTGCGCTTTTCCCTGAAGTCCTGAAGCAGTATATCCACCGGTTTGCTCTCCGGAATGGCTGTACAGTTCCGCAGGATGTCTCGTATATTGAAACGGATACGGTTCCTGTTCAATGCCAGAGGCAGTAAATCCTTTGCCATCAGAATACCCACCACCTTGTCCGGGCCGTCATCCAGAACCGGAAAACGCGAGTGACCGGAATCGATGATCAAGGGCAAAAATTCTTCCGGCGTCATGTCCAGTTGTACAAAGACCACCTGTGACCGGGGCACCATGATCTCACGGGTCTTCATTTTGGAAACAGTCATGGCGCCCTCGATGATGCTCAGCGCTTCGTCGTCCAGCAATTCTCTCTGTTGTGCCGAGCGCAGCAGTGAAACCAACTCATCACGGGATGTGGGCTCGTTGATGAACGCCATCGACAGCTTCTCCAGCCAGGATTTTGATTGATCGTTTATGTCGTTTTCACTCATGGCATTCAATCTCGAAATAGGGGTTTTTAAATCCAAGTTTGTGCAACAATTTGACCTCAATGGCTTCCATTTTTTTTGCATCACCAGCCACCTGATGATCATATCCACAAAGATGTAACAGGCCGTGGACCACCATATGTGCAAAATGGTCTACTTCGGACTTGTTTTGTTTTGTGGCCTCGGCACGAACAACAGGCGCACAGACAGCTATATCACCCAGCAATTCACAACCGGACTCATCTTTCATCCCATTGGGGAAAGACAGGACATTGGTACTGGTTTGGGTATTCCCATAGCGCTTGTTCAGGTCTGTTATCTCCCGGGAATTCACAATCCTCAGCGATACCTCAACCCGGGGCAGGGAGAGTTCGTCCGCACAGCAAACAATCCATTCAGTCATACTGACTTCATCCACGGCACAATCTTCAGGGTCAATCCCCCATTGAATGTCAACCGCGGGATAATCTGGTATTTCACTCTTTACTGGATCAGGAGCCGCCATTTTCTTCGTGCTGCTCGTAGGCTTCTACGATGCGTTGGACCAGTGGATGCCGAACCACATCCTTTGGCGTAAAGTGAGTAAAGGAAATACCTGGAACATTCGCCAGAACATCCATAACCTGACGCAATCCGGAACGTGTGCTGTTCGGCAGATCAACCTGTGTGATATCACCGGTGACGACGACTGTCGAGCCAAATCCGATACGGGTCAGGAACATTTTCATCTGCTCCACAGTCGTGTTCTGGCTCTCATCAATGATGATAAAGGAGTCATTCAGTGTACGCCCCCGCATGTAGGCCAGCGGCGCAACCTCAATGATATTCTTTTCGATCAGCTTTTCCACCTTGTCAAAACCGATCAATTCATACAGCGCATCGTAAAGTGGCCGCAGATATGGATCAATTTTCTGACTGAGATCACCGGGTAGAAAACCCAGTTTTTCTCCTGCCTCAACGGCTGGCCGGACAAGCAGAATTCGACGAATGCGTTCCTGCTCAAACGCCTCTACCGCACAGGCAACGGCAAGGTAAGTCTTGCCAGTACCCGCCGGACCGATGCCAAAATTGATATCGTGACTTTTGATTGATTGAACATAGCCAATTTGATTTCCGCCACGCGGCCTGACCATTTTCTTCTTGGTATAGACAATATCTTTAGCGCCATCCGCTTCATTTCTGACCAGGGCGTCAACGCAGGATTCCTGCAGGAAAAGATGGACCTGGTCAGATGTCAGCCGGGTACCCCTGATCACTTCCCGATAAAGGTGGTTCAGCAGTTCTCCGGCAGTTTTGACTATTTTATTGTCACCAAACAGCTGAAAATCGTTGCCACGATTCTTTATCGTAATGCCAAGTCTTTTTTCTATCTGACGCAGATGTGCGTCATATGGTCCGCACAAAGTGGCTAGTTGCTGGCTGTCGTTGGGTTCCAGGCTGATCTGGTGGGGTTGAAGGTTCGCTTCCAAATTTATTCTGTATAAAACGCCATGACGTTAGATTATACCTTGTTTGTGGGATGTAAAGGGATGATTTTCTCGATCGGTTGCCTTTGCCGCTTCTTCAGCTGCGGAAAGTAGATTGCCTCTGAGTGAATTTGGCAGGGCATCGGTGATGACAACCCTGGCGAATTGACCGATCAGATTATCGTCCAGACACGCAAAATTCACCACTCTGTTGTTTTCCGTTCTCCCCTGAAGCTGGCCCGGGTTTTTCTTTGAGATGTCCGTGACCAGGATATTCTCAATCGTTCCCACCATGCGCCGGCTGATTTGTTGAGCCTGTTGTTGAATACGGGATTGCAGTGCGGCAAGCCGGTCTTTCTTGGTCGACATCGACGTTGCGTCAGGCAGTGACGCGGCAGGTGTACCGGGACGGGCACTGTAGATAAAACTGAAAGAGTGATCAAAACCGATATCTGAAATCAGGTCCATGGTGGCCTTGAAATCCTCGTCAGTCTCACCCGGGAATCCAATGATAAAATCAGAAGACATACTGATTTCCGGTCTGATCTTCCTCAGCGCCCGGATTTTTGACTTGTACTCCAGCACCGTATGTCCACGCTTCATAGCCGCAAGAATTCTGTCTGAACCACTTTGAACAGGCAGATGCAAATGACTGACCAACTCCGGAACATCACGGTAAACCTCGATCAGGCTCTGTGAAAATTCCACCGGATGAGAAGTGATATAGCGGATGCGGTCGACACCATCGATAGTGGCAATAACACGAATCAGGTAAGCCAGGTCGGCGTAACCACCATCCTTCAGATCGCCTCTGTAGGCGTTGACATTCTGACCCAGCAGAACAATCTCCCGGACGCCCCTGTCCACCAGAGAAAGCACTTCTCGCAATACATCTCCCAACGGCCGGCTCATCTCTTCACCACGGGTGTAGGGTACGACACAGAAAGTACAGTATTTGCTGCAGCCTTCCATGACGGAAACATAGGCGGAAGGTCCGTGCACGGAAGGTTCCGGCAACCGGTCAAACTTTTCTATCTCCGGGAAAGTGACATCAACAACGGGATTCTGCCCGGCAGAATCCAGCATTTCGGGCAGCCTGTGCAGTGTCTGTGGACCAAAAACAAGATCTACAAAGGGTGCGCGTTGTACAATCGCGGAACCTTCCTGGCTGGCGACACATCCACCAACGCCAATTTTCAATTCAGGATTTTCCTGCTTGAGCTTTTTCCACCGGCCAAGCTGATGGAACACCTTCTCCTGAGCCTTTTCCCTGATGGAACAGGTATTCAGCAGCAGTAAATCCGCTTCCTGCTCATTGTCTGTCTGCAGGTATCCGTGGGATTCCTGCAGTAGATCAGCCATCCTCGATGAATCATATTCATTCATCTGACAGCCATGTGTTTTAATAAAAACCTTACTCACAAACATTACCAAAGATGTAAAGAGCGTATTATAGGCGTCTGGCCGATGATTCGATAGCGCCCATTAACACTTGAAAAATATCAGAAACACTCCCATATTGGACATTGGGAAACAAACAAGGTGAGCCAAAACACGATGCCTAAATCGCCCATCTACAAAATTATATTCTTCAATATGGGCCAGATCTATGAAGTCTATGCCCGTCAGATATACCAGTCTGATGTTTATGGATTTATTGAGATTGAAGAACTGGTATTTGGAGAACGGTCTCAAATGTTGGTTGATCCAAGCGAGGAACGCCTTAAGTCCGAATTTGAAGGTGTCAATCGAAGCTATATTCCCATTCACTCAGTGGCCAGAATTGACGAGGTGGACAAAGAAGGCATAGGTAAAATCAGTGAAGCCAAAGGCGGCAACATTGCACCGTTTCCCATGCCGGCTTTCAAACCCAAAGGCAAAGATTCCTGACAGCCTGCTGACATGTATCCTGGTTACCACCATCAGGTTCGACCAGATAAAACAGCCTGCATGATGGCGGGAACGGGTGAGTCTGTTACCTACGCAGAACTCGATTGCCTGTCAAACCAGGCGGCGCATCTCTTCCGTCATCTTGGTCTGAATCCTGGTGATGGCATCACCATTCTGCTGCCCAATGTTATCCAGTATCTGCAAATCGTCTGGGCAGCGCAGCGTTCCGGCTTGTACTACACACCGATCAGCGTGTTGTTCCAGAAAGACGAAATTGAATACATAGTCAATAATTCCGACGCCAGACTGCTGATAACCAACGGTGAACTTGTCTCCAGAGTTGATACCGGGAATATTGCCGCCAGGGTATTGCTGTTGGAAGACTGGGAGGAATTGACTCAGGACTTACCCGTAATTCCTGTCCCGGACGAGCAGGAAGGCGCCGAAATGATCTACTCATCAGGCACAACCGGAAAACCCAAGGGTGTACGTTTACCGATGGTTCACGCAGAACCGGGAACGATATCCAGTCTTGTCGAGACCCGGATCAAACTACACGGTATGGACAGTAATGTACGTTACCTGTCCACCGCACCGCTGTACCATTCTGCACCCATCCGGTACAACCTCATGGTTACCCGGCTCGGTGGCACCTCTATTATCATGGAAAAATTTGATGCGGAAACCGCATTGTCACTGATACAGGAGCATGGTATTACCCACTGCCAGTGGGTCCCCACGATGTTTGTCCGGTTACTCCAGTTACCGGAGGAGGTAAGGCATTCCTATGACACTTCAACGATGAAGTATGCCATTCATGCCGCTGCTCCCTGTCCCGTTGCGGTCAAGGAACAGATGATCGACTGGTGGGGTCCAACGCTGTACGAGTACTACAGCGGCACCGAAGCCAACGGCCAGACGACAATCACCACCGAACAATGGCTGCGCCACAAAGGCAGCGTTGGTAAAGCCATCCATGGTGAAATCCATATTCTGGACGAGGACGGCAACGAATTGCCGACAAACGAAACCGGGATTATCTACTTCGCCAACGGTTCCGATTTCAGTTATTACAAGGATCCGGAAAAAACACGACAGGCAAAGGTAAAACAAGGTTGGTCGACACTGGGCGACATCGGCTACCTGGATGAGGACGGTTACCTGTACCTGAAAGATCGCCTGTCATTCATGATTATTTCGGGCGGTGTCAATATCTACCCGCAGGAGATCGAGGATCTGTTGATCACGCATCAGGCTGTTTACGATGTTGCCGTGTTCGGCGTCCCGAATACTGAATTTGGTGAGGAAGTCAAAGCAGTGGTACAACTGATCGACCCGGAGAAAGCCTCCTGCGCCATGGAAACCTCACTGATCAGTTTCTGCCGGGCGCGTCTCTCACATGCAAAGTGCCCCCGGTCAATCGAATTTATTGCAGAACTGCCAAGGCATCCCAATGGCAAACTTCTTAAAGGCAGGCTGCGTGACAACTACTGGCAGGATCATGATTCCAGGTTGTTGTAGCACAAAAGATCCGGCAGTTTCTCCACCCGCATCAAAGGCGCCTGCTGCAACAACGTCGTAAGATCGATGGTACTGCCGGGGAATCGATAATCGGGGGCAATTTCTGCCAGTGGCAGAAGAACGAATAGTCTGGAACCCGCACGGGGATGCGGCAGTTGCAACGCTGGTGTGCTGAGAATTCTGTCACCGTAACTGATGATGTCCAGATCGAGAGTTCTCGATTGCCCTGCCTCGTGATCAGCGGCGCGGCCATGATCGCGTTCTATCGTCTGCAGCCGGTCGAGGAGTTCTTCTACTGCGATATGAGTCTTGAAACTCACTACGGCATTGGTGAACCAGTTTGAACCCTCTGGTAAATCAACGGGTTCGGACCTCCACAGGGATGATCCCTTGATATCACCACTGGCAAGAGACCTGATTGACTGCAGTGCGCTCCTGAGCTGTGCAGCGCCATCCCCGATATTCGAACCCAGGGCTATGTAGACTCTCGTCAGATCAGACTCGCGATAATGAAAATATGTGACAATTTTAATACTTATATTCTTTAAATGCGTGATATGGAGTTAACTGAATAGTTATAATGTTTATTTGTGTAATATAAAGTAAATTAAAGAGTTGTGTAACTCATTCAGCCGCACAAATCATTACATCTGCCGGGAAAGACAGGTCAATCCTGTTCCCAACGATATCGAACCTTCAGCTTGTTGAGGTAGTTCCAGGGAAGTATCCCTTCATGCTGCATCCTACCGACAACTATTCCGGGCGCTACGCCTATTTTCTCGGAGAAGGCAGTGACCTCGTCATATCGATGAGCCAGAAAGGGCAGCATATCGGAGCTTTCCCGCGGAATCAGCAAGTCGCGGGCGAATGCATCCGCTTCTTCTTCATGCTTTCCATCCAGCTTGCCGTCCAATTCCAGAAACAACATCTTCTTCCCGTGCATCAAGATGTGTCCAGCCTCGTGGAAGAACGCGAACCAGAGATGGTCGTTGGAGCCGTATCGCAGGCTGAGCATTAGAAGAGCCTTGTCTCTGGTGAGCCACTTGGTCGCACCCATCACCGGACATCCCTTCGGCACGGGCTGGAAAACGACAGCCAAACCAACGCGGGCGCAAGTCTTGGTAAGTTCCCTGACAATCACCTCGGGATCAGTTTCGTTTGTAAGCCTTCTCAGATTGTGAAGCTCAGCCGTGAACCCATCCTTGTCAAATGGTCCGCATTGAATCCCTGTCGCCACTTTCTCTCCCTGGTGCAACCAGGCAGCGATCGACGCAACTTTTTGCTCGTGCTTCTGTGATGCCCTGAAAGCAGCGAGTGCAGGAGGTGATTCATACTGTTTGCGCCAGTCGTCGACCGAAGCGACACCAAAGAATTTGAGACATTCGGATACTTGCAACGCCTTATCGGAGAACTTTGAAACCCAGCCAAATTTTATCATTTGAGACAACGGGAGTTCGCTTAGCCATCCTGCTTGAGCGGCGAGTGATACAAGTTCGTCCTTTTTTGCGATGAATTCACGGTACCCAGCCTCCCTCAAGAGCCAGAAATTCGCCGTCCCTCCAAGCACTTTTTCAAGACGAAACGCGGCATCCATAGCGATAGATGCCTTTCCATTGATAAGCAGGCTAACATGTTTTGATGTATAGCCGGTTCGCTGTGCAAATTCAGCCTGCGACCAGCCACGTTCCTCCAGCAGGTCCAGAATGGTATCTCCTGGGGGAGAAACCCACTTGGGTTCAAACCGTGAGGTTAGTTCAGTCATGATAATCTCCAATGAATACGACCCGAATAGAAGTAACGTTTTTCCAATCGATCGATTCGTCAATCGTAGTCGGAACAGGGTCATCCTGGGCGTCGAATACAAGTCTGTCACCACCCGAAAGACGCAGTGCGAATTGACCCACGCGATCTCCTTTTAGTGGGTGTGGATTTCCAGCCGGTATATCACCCAGTCGCGCCGCTGCCATCAGGTCTGCCAGACGCCCTTTAAGTTTTTTTACAGAAGCAGAACGGATCTTTCGATTGGCAAAGGAAGGCTCTTCACAAATCTTTTTTAAGTCCTTGTTGGCGAACATTATTTCCATTCCATACTCACCAATAATTTCATTACTATATCAGTAAATAATAAATATTTCATATAAAATGATAAAGTTACCGATATGGTAAAGATAATTTTAAAGGATAGGAGACGGTTACTGTAATTTCAATTGGTTATCATGGTAGGGTAAAGCGGTGCGTCAGTTATCACCCCTGTCCTCGAGCCACTGGTACATCACAGGAAGCAGAACGAGTGTGAGGAACGTCGAGGTCACGAGCCCGCCTACCACTACCCCCGCGAGTGGCCGTTGGGTCTCGGCGCCAACCCCGGACGAGAGGAGCATCGGTAATAGGCCCAGGATTGCGACACTCGCAGTCATCAGCACGGGTCGCAGGCGAAGCTCCGCGCCCCGTCGGACAGCCTCCCGCACACTTGCTCCCTGGGCACGCAACTGGTTGACGAAGCTGACGAGTACTATGCCGTTCAGCATGGCCACGCCGAACACCGCGACCAGGCCGATGACCGATGGCACAGACACGTGCAGGCCCCCGACGAACAGCGCCGCGACACCCCCAATGACTGCAAACGGAACGTTGGCGATGATCAGCGCCGCGTATTTAGCTGAGCCGAACGCCGTGTATAAAAGCACGAAGATAAGGAACACCGTCAGCGGTACGATCAGAGCCAGCCGCTGAAGCGCCCGTTGCTGGTTCTCGAACGCACCGCCCCATTCGATCGAGTATCCGGGCGGCAGAGACACGCTGGAGGCGATCGCCGAGTCGGCCTCTTTGACGAATCCGTCGACGTCGCGGCCGCGCACGTCCATCTGGATTACTGCATAGCGGCTCAGCCGCTCGCGGCGTACGAACGAATACCCCTCGGCCATGCTCACGTTCGCCACCGCCGCGAGGGGCACGATGGCCCCATCCGATGACCTTAGCGGAATCCCCCTTATCGCATCAACGGACGCTTTCGACGCGTCATCAAGCCGAACAGTGATGTCGAAGCGCCGCACGCCGTCCAAGAGGACCGACACGGGCTCGTTCCCGATACCCGTCCGCACGACCTCAAGCACCTCGTCCGCGTTCATCCCGTACCGGGCGAGCCGGTCGCGGCGCACGTCGATACGTATCTGCGGCTTGCCCAGATTGGCTTCGAGCGACAGGTCCGCCACGCCCTCCACCCCGGTTACGACGTTCTTGATTTCCGTGCTCAGCCGGTTCAACTCGACCAGGTCCTCGCCGTAGATCTTGATAGCAAGCGTGGCGCGTACGCCGGAGATCAGTTCCTCGACACGCATCTGGATGGGCTGTGTGAACGCAACCACCGTCGTGGGCGCTACCCGTTCGATCACCTCGCGCATCGCCTCCGCGAGACTTTCGTAGTCGTGCTCCGACGACCATTCGTCGTGGGGCCGCAGCGCGGTGTATACCTCCATGTAGTTGACATCCACCGTCTCACCCTTCTCCGCGCGGCCAATCATGGCGACCGTCGACTCGACCTCCGGAAAGTCGCCGAGTGCGTTCTCGATCTCCTTTGACACCGCTATCGACTGATCAAGCGAGGCAGACGGGATGCCTGTGACGCGCCACATGATGTCACCCTCCTGCAGTGTCGGCATGAACTCCCTGCCAAGAAACGGGAACAAGGCAATTGCCCCGACCAGCAGTGCCACCGCTCCGCCCACGACCGTTCGCCGGTTTGCCAGTGCCCAGCCGAGTAGCGGCAAGTACGCAGCCTTTGCCTTGCGAAGGAGCCAGGTGGGCTTTTCCTCCTTCGGCTTCACGAGGGCCGCCGATAACACCGGGATCAGGGTCAGCGCGAGCAGAAGCGAACCCGCCATTGCGAACGCGATGTTCAGCGCCATCGGCTTAAACAGCTTCCCTTCGAGCCCTTCCAGCGCGAACAGTGGAATGAAGACGACGACGATGATCCCGATGGCGAACGCGACCGGGTTGGCCACCTCACGACCCGCGTCGAGCACTGCGGTAGTCCGGTCCACGCGACCACCGGTCGAACGCCGATGCGCCATCGTGCGGAAGGCGTTCTCCACCATCACGACGGCGCCGTCCACCATCATGCCGATGCCAACCGCGAGACCCGCCAGAGACATCAGGTTCGCCGACATGCCCACCTGCTCCATACAAATGAATGCGATCAGCAGCGCCATAGGCAGCGCCGAGATCACGACAATCGCGCAACGCAGGTCACCAAGGAACAGGAAAAGCACCAAGGCAACCAGCAGGGAACCCTCAAGCAAAGCCCGGATGGCAGTCGACGTCGCCTCGTCGACCAACCGTGTACGGTCGTAGACAGGCCTGAGCACGACGCCTTCCGGGAGCGCATCCCTCAGTGAATCGATCTTTTCCTGTACAGCGCGGACGACACCGGCCGCGTTCTCGCCGGTTCGCGACAGTGCCATCCCGAGGACCACCTCCTTGCCATCGCGGGTGACTGCACCAGTGCGCGCTGCACCGCCGGCCCGTATGTCGGCCATGTCGCTCAGGAACACGGGTGTGCCATCAAGCACCTTTACCACGATACCGCCGAGGTCGTCGCCACTCTGGAGCAGTCCCATGCCGCGCACGAGATACTGCTCGGATTCCAGTTCCACAAATTGTCCGCCGACCTGGCGGTTGTTTGCCGCGACCGCCTGGACCAAGTCCTGAAAACCAAGGTCGTAGGCGATCATACGCATCGGGTCCACGACCACTTGCAGCTGGCGCTCGTGTCCACCCCAGGAAACAACGTCGTCCACCCCCGGGGCAGTCCTCAGAACCGGCCTCACCGTCCAGTCCTGGTGCGTCCGGAGATCCATATCCGTGATGGAATCGGCCAGCGCCTCGTCCGCACGCTCGAGCGTATACCAGAACACCTGGCCGAGTCCCGACGAATTCGGTCCCATTTCAGGCCTCCCATAGCCCTCGGGCAGCCGCTCGCCCACCTCCTGAAGCCGCTCCATCACGAGACGCCGCGCGAAGTAGATGTCCACGTCGTCCTCAAAGTACAACGCGACGTACGACAACCCGAACAGACTGACGGATCGAATCTGGCTCACACCTGGCAGCCCCGCCAGTCCGGATTCAACCGGAAACGTCAGCAGCTGTTCGACATCCTCGGCGGCAAGTCCGGGAGCCTCCGTATAGACGTTCACCTGGACCGGGGTGACATCGGGAAAAGCGTCGATCGGTACTGTCAACACGGCTCGCCAACCCAGGAATGCCACGCCCACGGCAGCGATGAGCACCAGCAACCGATAGCGCAGCGACAGTTCGACCAGCCGGCCCAGCACGTCCTATGCCTTGCGCCTGCCCGGATAGACTCCGGCAGCACCGCTAGTGAGCATGACCGCTTCCAAGCGATGACTTGAGGAGCAGCGACTTGATGTGGAACACACCAGCGGTGGCTACCAAATCTCCAGCTTGAAGACCTGCCCCGACCACAACCCAGTCACCGACGACGCCACCTGAAATGATCTGTATGGGGTGGAACTCGTCACCTTCCAGCCGGAATACGCTTTCCCTTCCCTCGACGAGGGTGACGGCCGTGCGCCGGATCGCGAGAACCGGGTCCATGACGCCCGTTTCGAGTTCGACCACCACAAACTGCCCCGGATGGAGCGCATCGCCGACGTTGTCCACCTCGATCCGCAACGCCCTGGTACGCGTAGCCTCGTCGAGCCTGTGGTGGCGCTGGACGACCCGCCCCTCGAAGCGTCTGCCATCATCCGCCACGACATGGGCCGAGTCACCCCGCTCCGCAACGGGCAGGTCGGCCGCACTGGCTTCGACCCAGACGCTCGACTCGTCGACGATTTCCACGAGCACGCGCCCCGGCTCCACCAGTTCCCCCAACACGAAGTCGTCGCTGAACACCGTTCCTGCGCGAGGGGCCAGCAAGTCGAACCGACCGGAGAATGCGCGCAGATCATCCGACATCGAAAGCGCATGTGCCTGATTCTCAGTCAGACCGTAGGCAAGGACTCTTGCCATTGCCTTACGCTGTGCGGTCTCCGCTTCCGCATAGCGACGCCCCGAAACTGCTTCAGGCCCCAGTTTCTGCACGAGCCGCCACTCGTAAGCCGCGAGCATGAGTTCGCCTGCCGCCTCGGCCATCGCAACGCTCGTCACGGTTACCAGAGACTGTCCCGCTTCGACGACATCACCCAGGCGAACGTGCCGCTCCTCGACGACCGACGAGATCTTCGGCGTGACCCGTGCCGAACGGTACCCGTTCACGACGACCTCCGCCGGCAGCACGACGGTTGTGCGCAGACTCCGCAATTCAGCAGGCTGGATTTCGATCCCTGCGTCGATCCGTTCGTGCTGGCTCAGCGAGACGAATCCGGCGCTCTCATCGTCGTGTTCTGCGTCGGTTTCGGCAGTTACTGTCGCGCCCATCCCGACCGCGGCGACTGCAAACACCACTGCCCTCGCCAGTGCCGCAACATTAGTGCTCACCTCAGGTTCCTCCTCTGTTTTGTCGCGTCCCAAGCCAGTCATCAAGACCACCGGATGCGACCAGCCACTCGAACCAGGCTTCCCAGGCGGCTAGACGCACGTCGAGTGCTTGCAGCCGCAGTTCCACTGCAGCGTCCATGTGCACCAGATATTCCGAAGGCTCCAATTCTCCGGCCTCCCACGACCTTCTCGCCAGCGTCTCGCGGTCATCAAGCAAGCCGGCGCCTTCGCGCAGCCATTCCTGCCACGATCGCCTGGCTATCCGGTATCGTTCGGCACTCGCCTCGAACCGGACCCGGGCGCGCCGCGCAATGTCGTCACTAGCGCGTGCGACCGCATCCGCATCCGCCATTGCCGCCGACACTGCGTGGGTACCGCGGTCCAGCACGACGAGAGGGACTGACACACCGACCTCGGCAAGACCTGAACCAGCTTCCCGGCCAACGCCCAGGCTGAGCGTTGGGTCGGGTCGGCGGTTGCGTCTCTCGACGCCGACCTCAGCCGCCGCGGCCTGTGACTTGAGCAAGGCCGCACGTACGACCGGCAGAGCCAACACCCCCTCCACCGGCGCCTCATCCAGGGGCGGGAAGTTGAAATCCAGCACCGGCCACCCCTGTTCGTCGACCGCGAATGTCACATTGCGGATGCGCTCCGCCGCCACCGACCGCCCCGTCTCTGCTGCCGCCCGACGCATGCTCGTCTCGGCAAGCGCCAATGTGGCCAGGTCGGCTTCCATGCGGCTTATGTCTCCCGCTGCCCGCCGCCGCTCCGCTAGCACCTCGAAGTTCGCCATCGCTTCCTCGTGCGTCGCCAACAGTCTTACTCGACCCGACGCAGTCTGCCATTGTGCCAGCGCGTTCAACAACTCCGTGGCCGTTGCGACTCTCAGACTATCGAGTTCGGCTTGCGCCACCAGGCGCTTCGCTTCCGCAACCGTTATCCGTGCCTGACGCTTGCCGTGCAGGTCCAACCGCTTGGTCACGCCGATTACGTACCTGCGCTCCATTTGCTGGTCGCCGCCGAAAGCTCCGACCTCCTCGGTCTGAATTGACAATTCCGGATTGTCGAAAGACTGTGCGGTTCCAGCCCGACGCTCGGTGTCGGCTCGCAGGGCCGCCTCCGCGGCGTGAACCGCTGCATTGCCTGCTACAGCATCGTGCACGAATGTCGTCAGGGGGCTACGCTCCGCGGCCACCGTCGACAATGACAGTGCAAGGGCGAACAGGACGACCCCAATTGTGGATGACACTCCAGCCACTCCTTGCGCCTTTGTTGTGGCGCCTCGTGCTAACGCGTCTTCCGGCATCGTCCTGCGACCTTCAGCTGTGCGCGGCGTGAACCGCCGCCTCTTCGACGAAGTATAGCGCGTACGCGAGTGCGGTCCCCGACAGGAGTGCAAGCAGAAGCTTGCCGCGGTCGTGACTGTGGAAATGAACTTCCGGCAGGAGGTCGCTGAGTGCGATACATAGAAATGCACCCGCGGCGAACGCAAGCCCGTATCCGAGCGCCGAACCCTCCGCCACGGCACCGAGCATCCCCGCGCCGAGGTAGCTCGACACCGCTGCCAGAGGACAGATCAGGGCATAGCCTACATTGGCCGCGAGCCGGACTCTGTGTTCTTTGCCATAGTGTTTCATCATACCGGTGATTGAAAACGCATCCAGCGGTTTGTGCAGCAGGATGGCGAAGCAGACGCCGAGTCCTGGCAGTACTCCACCTTCCGTCAGACCGATGCGCATGCTCGCCCCCAGGGCAATCCCTTCGGTCGCCGCATGCAGGCTCAGTCCAAGTGCGATCCCCACCAGCCCTCGACTATTGGACCGGTCGTGCCCGTGCATGCCGGCTTCAGCGCTGAAGTCGTGCTGGTGGAAAGGGAACGCCCGCAACAGCACGATCATGGCGATCATACCGAGCACCAACCACAACATCACCGTTTCCACCCCCTCCGGGCCTGGAATCCGCTCGAGACTGTGTGGCAAGAGATGGAACAGGGCAATACCCAGGAGGAAGCCGGAGACAAGACTCATCACCACCTGCGTGCGCATGTGCGTCATCGCGCCGTATTCGGACAATCGCCCGCCAATCACCGACGCTGCGAACACGGCAACCGAATATACGACCAGCAGCACCGGCGGAGAGACATTCAATGGCGTCGCCTCAGGCCGGTCTAGAAGAAGAGCATGAGCAGCACGATGCTGGCCACGCCGCCCGACAGGAAGCCGACCGCGCTGATCACTCCCGAGGCGGTTGCCAGATCGGCGATGCGGAACGTCTGGTCGTCCACTGTGAAGAGAACCTCGGTACGGTCTATTTCGCCATCGACGAAGCGCTTGAGGCCGGTCTCCGCGCCGTGCGCCTCCTTGATCGCCACCAGCGCCACAAGGATCATCGTCGACGCCGACGCGAGGATGCCGACACCGAAGACCACCAGCGTGAGAAGTGCGATCATGTGGTACGCGGGATCCTCTACACCTCCGGATGTGCTCATGATACCGATGATCAGTGCTGCACCTCCAGCATTACCCAAGAGCAGCAGACGGGTCGACTCCGTGATCAGCCGGAACATCACACCCCGGCGCTGCGCGACCACTTTGTAGAGTTCGCGTAGCCACTCTTCGCCGGTTTCCTCGCCGGAGAACTCGTCTATCCGCTTCATGGGCTGCCCCCGTCCACGCCGATGACTGCGTCTTCGGGGCCGAAGTGCGTCAGGCGAACATAGGTAGACCCGGAGTTCGAACCAGGCTCGAACGCCACGGTCCAGTCGTCGATACTCACGGGATCGGGCGGCATCGCGTGTGCCATGAACGCTTCGCGCGTGAAGTCGCCTTCCATCCGTTTGAGCGTGGATGCAAGATAGCGTCCGAGCAGGTAGCCTTCCAGCGAGACTTCATTCAATACCACTTCTCCGTTACCCGCCTGTGCCTCCATTGCACGCCGGAATCTGCCGGCAAGCGAGCTTGTTTTATCAAACGGGCTCGGCACTACCTCTGTGACAAGAATGTCTTCGTTCGGCGCGTCCAGGCGTCGCCGGAGTTCGTGGGAAAACGAAAATGACAGGTTGGCCATCATGTAGTCCATCCCGAGCGAGTGCGCCAGATCAATGATCTCGGCGTTAGCGGCGTAGCTTCCAACCAGAAGGATGGCTTCCAGGTCCGCCTTGGCGAGACCAAAGAGGCTGGCGTGCACAGCATGCGTGTTCCGCGAATACGTCGTCTTCGCCAGCAGGGGAATATCGTGTTCCGCCAGCGCCGCCAGATAGCTTCGCATCACCGAACGGCCGAATGCGTCGTCCTGATAAATGATACCGAGCCTCCTGAAGCCGCGCTCCCCGACGATGTGGCCAACGAGAACCTGCACCTCGTCGAAGTAGCTTGCGCGCAGGTTGACCACGTTGGGAAACCGGTCCGCATCATGCAGGAAGTCGGCGCCAGTTATATGGCCGATGAATGGGATTCCCGCGGTTCGCAACACTGGCGCGATACGAGCGGTGGTGGGTGTTCCCACGCCTCCGACCACGGCCAGCACGTCGTTCGCAGTCACAAACCGGTCGGCGTTCACAGCCGCGTTTGCCGGTTCATAGCCGTCGTCGAGCGAGATCAGTTCAAGGCGCCGACCCTGCACACCGCCCGCGGCGTTGTGTTCATTGAACGCGGCAAGGATGCCCGAACGGTAGTCGATGCCGAGGTTCTGGTTGGGACCCGTGAAGCATGCGCTCTGGCCAAACACCACCGCTTCCGCCGTAACACCCGGTGCGGCGGCCACAGGCCAACAGAACAGGCTGGCGGCCACCACGCCCAGAAACCGCGTCGCGAGCCTACCCACCATGGTCGTCCGTACTGGCCTCGCCGGTTTGCGAGCCTTCCTCTGGAATCTTCTCCACGAGCGGTTTCTGCTCCGGACTCTGTTCCACCACGGGACCGGTACGCTGGGCATGGCCGTGCGCGAAAATCGACGGCGAGTCGAAAATAAGGGATCGTGGTGACGCGGGAGTCATGTGGTCCCGTTCCGCCCGTCGGTCGTGGAGCCGTCCGTCCATTGTCAGCTGATCCAGTTCGACGTCGGTTCCTGCATGCAGATCAAGCGTAGACGTGGACGAGACCAGCGCTCTCCCGTCGGCATCCTCGTCTGCGGCAGGACGTGTGCCTACCCCCAACTCGAGGGGCGGCAAGCCGACGCCGTCAATCATGTTGATGTCGATGGTCGAGGCATCGCCCGGATTCACGGCTGCGAGGCTCGCCTGGGCGAAAATAGTGCGCATGCGCTGCCAGTAGCGCGTGACGGCCACATGCTGCGGCTCGTTCCGGTACTCGGCCAGCAATGCCCGGAAGGCGTCTGCCGAACTCTTTGCCTGGACGAGGCGCTCGTTGGCCCGCGCCCGTGCATTGAGAACCAGCGATTCGGCCTGGCCGCGGGTGCGTGCCAGGTAGCGCTCTGCCCGGCGGTTCGCCTCGCTCTCCGCCTGGGTCCGTTCGGCGATTGCGTCGTTGACATCGCGGAATGCTGCAACGGTCTCGTCGATCGGACGCACGTCCACGATCGTAAGCGCCCCGACTTCTATGCCGATCCCGTACGCCGCAACCCGCTCGGCCAGGTCTTCGAACAGATGGTCTTCGATGATGCTGCGGTTGCTGGTGAAGATCAGGTCGATGAAGTTGCTCCCAACAGCATCCACGATACCCTCGCGGATGAGCATTTCCATCAGCTTCTCAGGTTCAGCCGCCGTAAACAGGTAGTCGCGCAGATTTCCGATCAGGTACTGGACGACGACTTCTATCTCAAGGAGATTGGTGTCTCCGGACAGGATCGTGAAGTTGACCGTATCACCGCTCTTGCTGGCCACGTCCATGCGGGCAATGCGTTTCACCGGCCTGATGTGCGCGGCCTCAATCACCGGAATCCGATAGTGCACGCCCGGGCCTACCTCCGCGTCGACCACCTTCCCGAACCGCGTGAGTACCGCCTGCTCCTCCTTTTTCACAATATATAAGCCGCTCGCGATCAGCGCCCCGAGACTGAATATTCCAAACCACGTCAGTAAACGACGCCAGCGATGGCCAAAGAAATCAAACCCCGCGTAGATCACGCGCGTGCTCCGGGGCAGCGACTCTTCCATTACTCGTCTCTTTCCAGTGCGCGATTCGGAATGGCGCGGCTGTCCAGGTACCGGAACAGTTCGCTGTCCGCCGGCAGCATCAGCGTCGTGTTCCCGTCGATGATACGGTCGTAGCTGTCCAGGGCACGGATGAACTCATAGAACTCCGAATCCTCCCGGTATGCCTCCCCCAGCAGTTCCATCGCCTTCGCCTCGGCATTGCCGAGAATCACTGTTGCCTCCGCATGAGCCTCCGCAACCAGCTTCTCGTGTTCGTTAACCGCCAGCGCTTCGATTCGCATGGCGACCTCTTCTCCCTCGGCGCGGTAGCGGGAGGCGATCCGAGCACGTTCCGACACCATGCGCTGAATGACACTCGGCCGGTTCTCCAGGGGCAGGGTGTACTCGACCACACCTGCCCGCATGACCTCAATGCCGTAGTTCTCCAGCGCGACCGGCGCCACCCGCGCAAGAATCTGGTCGGACGCCAGGTCGAACTCCTCATGCTCGAGGCCGAGACCGATGAACGCATCACGGGCCTTATTGCTTACGACGACGCCCACACTCGACAGATAAACGTCGCGCAGCTTCTCGAGTGCATTCTTGTCTGTGCGGATCGCCTCGACGAACAAGATCGGATCTACGACCCGCCAAAGGAGGTAGCCATCCACCATCACGCTCTTCTGGTCCTCCGTGATGAGTTCCTGCGGAATATTGGTCATCGTCTGCATGCGGCGGTCGACCTTATACACCTTCGACACGGGGCGGGGCCACTTGAAATGGAACCCCGGCTGCCGCACTGGCGGCGCGATCCGGCCAAAGTGCGTCAGCACCCCTTGCTCGGTTTCCCTAACGATGTAGAAACTGTCGTATATGATGGACAACACAACCGCCGCGCCAACCACCCAGAAAATCACCTTACTAGTCCGACTCATCGCTAGTCTCCCTTTTGATGGCCGTTCCCGACCTCACCGGACCTGCGCTTCCACAGCGCCACCTTGTCGAGGCTTCCCTCGTTCGGGACGATCACCTTGGCATTGCCCGACAGTGCGGACTCCAACTTTTCTCGCCAGAGCATGTTGCGCAGCACACCCGGAGCTGTGCGAGTCGCAACCGCCACGGCCGATATCGCCTCTGCTTCCGCCCTGGCGCCGGTCACCTTGCGAAACGCCTGCCCCTGCGCCTGTTGGACCTCATAGAATGCGTTGCCATAAGCCTGGGGTGTCAGTGCGACCAGAAAGCGTTGCGCGTTCACGATGACCCTCTCGCGGTCCTCCTGAGCGCTCGACACTTCACGGAACGCGCTCGCGGTCTCCGCGGTCGGGCTGACATCGACCAGATTCGCCTTCACAAGTTCGATTGAGTTCAGCACGGGGTCCCGCCCCGACTCCGGCTCGTCGAACAGCGTACGAATGTGTTCCTCAAGCGGACCGCGGTGAACATTGAGCAGCGGCTCCAGACGTCTCGCAGATATGAACGACCGCATGTGGCCGGAGATGAACGCCGAGATCACGCGCTTCGGGTCCGTAGTCCGGTAGTGGTAAACGTAGGGGTCGGACACGCGGTACTGCACGTTTACCGTGAACGACATAAGATTCAGGTCACCGGAGACGAACTCGTGCGCCGTGTCGGACATGATCGACTTCACTTCGCGGACCGGCCAATGGTCCACCCGTACGAACGGGCGGGGTGCAAGATAGTGCAGCCCCGGCTCGAGATCGCGCCAGAGTACCTCCCCAAACAACAGGCCGTATCCGACCGACCCTGGTGGCACCCGGGTGAAACCGGATCCTAGGAACAGCACCAGCGCCGTGCTCAGCAGCACCGCTCCCGCCGGCGTGTTCGGGATAATGGCTCCAATCAGTCCGCGCCCGCGCGTCAGCCGAAGCCATAGTTCTACAATTCGCCGACCGACCGGGCGCAGGTTGAGCATCAGATCGTCATAGCCGCTGCGCATCGCGCCGGCCCTGAACCGCCACACGATCAGAGCCGCCAGTCCGATGGCCCCGCCCCACTGAAGCGCAAGAATAGCCGGAGAGTCGGACGCTTCGAGATTCACCGCGATCGATAAACCCGCCGCGAGCAGCAGCACGTCGATCAGGACTCCCAGTGCTACAGTCACTGCGATGACCGAGATGACGTATACGGACGCGAACCGTGTGCCAAACTGGCTCACTATGATAGCGATTGTTCCAGTGTTCGTCGCAGGTCCCGTCATCAGAAAAACCAGGGCCGCGCCCGGACTGACGCCTTTGGCTACCAGCGCCGCTGCAATCGGCGTGCTTGCCGAGGCACATATATACAGAGGCACACCGATGAGCACCATCACAGGATACGACAGCCAGCGGGCATATTCGCTGGCCATCAGGTCCGATGGGATTGCCAGGAAGAGAATGCCACCAAGCGCAATTCCTACCAGAAGCGCGAAAAGAATATCGTCGGCTATCTCGACAAAACCGTATCGAAACACGTGCCGGAGGATTGTGGGAAAGTCCAAATCTCGATGCCCATCGTCGTCGGAGTCGTGTTCCTCGGACGCCTCGGGCTCGGTCCGCGAACGTTCGCGGTAGAAGTCCGGCTTAAGCCATGAGGCGTATCGCCACCGGCCGACCGCGTTAGTCAGGCCGCCCAGCCACCGAGACGCGAAACCGCGCAACTGCGTGAAGCTCACATAGCAGTCATCGCTTCCCGGGAAAAGTGGCAAGTGCGTACCGTGATTGTGATCGTCGTGTTCATGTTCGTGTTCATGTTCGTGTTCGCTGTGGTCGTGAGCGTCGCCGTCCCCGTTGTCCGGTTCCAAGCGCCGGGTCCCTCCGAGGGGTCGCGGATCAACCCGATGCAAAAGATCCCGGCAAACACCGCCGTCACGAAGCTGATGACGGGCCGCACGACCGCGACGATCGGGCCGAAGAAGGCATTGGTCACCAGGATCGAGTCCACCCCTGTCTCCGGAGCCGTAATGAGGAAGGACATGCACGAAGATCGCGAAGCGCCCTTCCGACGCATCTCCGCAACCACTGGCACCACCGAGCAACTGCACAGCGGCATTGGCACGCCGATACCCGCACTCGTCGCCACGGACTTGAGACTGTCTTCGCGGAACCAGCGAAGAATGGCCTGTCGGGAAATGAAGACATGGATCACGCCGGAGAGGAAAAGCCCCAGCAGCAGCATGGGTGAGAGCAAAAGAAACGAGGACCACAGAAAGCCGAAGAACTCGCTGGCCGCTGTCACGCGAGACTCCTTAAATGTGGGGTCGCACAGATCATACGGGTTGTCCTCTCTCCCATCCTGTAGGTACTCTGTACACTGCCATAACTTGTTCTCGATGGCAACGATAGTGCTTTAGCCCGGATATTGCACGAGTGTGCTAATTTGGCAGGGATCCGTGATATTTGCGCTGTAGCGGGGCGTGACAGTTTCGACCGAGCGGGAACCGGGTCATTTGATGCGGTATTCGGGTTGTGA
>LXNI01000172.1_pt1 | contig 80903 bp, 75 predicted proteins | sample 809091 | NCBI WGS metagenome assembly LXNI01 (sample SAMN04870527, study PRJNA318959) | sponge metagenome | biome: 01000161; feature: marine sponge reef; material: water | host: Sarcotragus foetidus | place: Greece: Milos, Mediterranean Sea | collected 2013-05-29 | depth 5-7 m
GGAACCAGCTGATGGATGCCGCCTACGGCGACCAGATCTACGTCGAGGACCGCACCATCGACAGCCACGTGAAGCGCATCCGCAAGAAGTTCAAGGCCATCGATTCGACCTTTTCGCAGATCGAGACGCTCTACGGTGTCGGTTACCGATACACATCGCCGTGATCCGGTCGAGCACGATCTGAAGGCGGTGCCCACCGCCCCGCAGGCGAGGGCGAGGCGCGGCCGGCGGCCACGCATCGCCTTTCCGCTCACCGCACGCATCCTCGCCATCAACGTCATGGCGCTGGGGGTCCTGGTGGCGGGCTTCTTCTATCTCGACCACCTTCAGCGCGACCTGATGGACGCCAAGCTGGACGCGCTCGCTCGCGAGGCCACATTGCTGGCTGCGGCGCTCGGCGACAGCTCGGTCGACACCGCCGACACCGCCGGCACGTCGGAGGCGAGTCTCGACCGCACCGCCGCCGAGACGCTCGTGCATCGCCTGAACCTGCCGATCGACACGCGCGCGCTGCTCTTCGACGCCGACGGCTCGCTCGCCGTCGACTCGTGGCGGCTGCCCATGGCGCCCGTGCAGACGACGGAATTGCCGCCCCCGGACGAAGACAGAGGCGTCCTCGGCCGGGCGGCGGACACCGTTTACGAGTGGATCACCGCGCGCCTGCCGCCGCGCACGACGGTCCCTCTCTACACCGAGCCGAGCGACCCGCGCGCGGCCGACCTGCCCAAGGTGCTGAGCGCGCTTCAGGGCACCGCCGGGCAGGCCATGCACAGAACGCAGGACGCCCGGCTCGTCGCCGTCGTCGCCGCGCCGATTCAGCCGTTCCGCCGGGTGCAGGGCGCGCTGCTCCTGGTGGCGGATGCGGAGGACGTGCTGGACAGCGTCCGCAACGCCCGCTTCACGATCCTTCAGGCGTTCTGCATCGCGCTGGGAATTACCATCGTCCTCAGCCTCTTCTTTGCGGGCACGATCACCCGCCCGGTGCGCCGGCTCGCGCGAGCGGCCGAGCGGGTGCGCGCGGGCGGCGGGCGCAAGGTCGCGATCCCCGATTTCACGGCGCGGAACGACGAGATCGGGCGCCTCTCCGCGGCGCTCCGCGACATGACCGAGGCCCTGTGGGTGCGCATGGATGCGATCGAGCGCTTCGTGGCCGACGTGGCGCACGAAGTGAAGAACCCGCTCAGTTCCGTGCTCAGCGCCGTCGATACGGCCCGGCGGGTCGACGACGAAGAGAAGCGCGCGAAGCTGCTCGCGCTCGTCGGCGAGGACGTGAAGAGGCTCGACCGGCTGCTGAGCCAGATCGCCGATGCCTCCAAGATCGATACCGAGCTGGCCCGCGCCCAGCTGGAGCCCGTCGACATCCGCGCCATGCTGACGACTCTCGCGGAGATGCAAGACGCCGCCGCGTCGGTGAGAGATGAGCTCGCAGCGACGACGCTTGAGATCGAAGGCGAGGGTCCGTTCACGGTGCTCGGCGTCGAGGACCGTCTTGCCCAGGTGCTCCAGAACCTGGTCAGCAACGCCCGCTCGTTCAGCCCGCCGGGCGGCTCGGTCGCGCTCGGGCTTCGCCGGGACGGGGCGGAGGTCGTGGTGAGCGTGGACGACGACGGCCCCGGCGTGCCGGCCGGGATGGAGGAGGCGATCTTCAGGCGGTTCTACACCTTCCGGCCCGATGGCGAGACCTTCGGCGCCCACTCGGGTCTCGGGCTCAGCATTTCACGCCAGATCGCCGAGGCCCACGGCGGCCGGCTCACCTGCACCAACCGCTACGATTCTGCAGGCCGTGTGCTGGGCGCGAGCTTCCGCCTGGAGCTTCCCGTCGCGGCTCCCGTCCGCTCGTCCGAGCCCGGTTGAGCACGTCCGACATGCACGGACGCGCTGGCCGAAGGCGGGCCGCCGTGAGCGATAAAGACTCAAAGCGTTACCGTGTAAAGCGGAAACGCTGTAGAGACGAACGAGGCCCGAATTCCATGACCCACGTCGCCGTCTGCGTGACCGCGCCGAGCCGGACCGAGGCCGAGGCCATCGGGCGTGCCGTGGTCGAAGCGCGGCTCGCCGCATCGGTCAACATCGTGCCGGGTGTCTCGTCCCTCTACTGGTGGGAAGGGGCGGTGCGAGAGGCCGGCGAAGCCATGCTCTGGATGAAGACCCGCGCCGATCTCGTCGCGCCGCTCACGGCCAGGGTCAAGGCGCTGCACAGCTACGCCTGCCCCTGCGTAATCGCGCTCCCCATCACGGACGGCAACGCCGACTACCTCGCCTGGATCGACGCCGAGACCAAACCCACACCCCCCGATCCTGACCCGGCGTAACCTGGCGCTACCATAGGACTGGCGCCGGATAGCGCCCGATCGCCGCGTCAGGCGTCACGATCGACATGCCGCCCAGAATGGCCTGCGAGACAAGCGCCCGGTCGAAGGGATCTCGGTGGTGAGCAGGCAGGAGCGCATCATGGGCAGCGCTCGCCTCGTCGAACGCGAGTGGCTCGATCTGCAGCCAGGTTCGACGGCTGACGACGTACCGTGCCGGGGGCTCGGGCAGGTCCAGCCGTCCGAGGCGATACTTGAGAGCGATCTCCCAAGCCGAGATCGCGCTCAGGTAGACCTCGTTGCCGGGGTCGCGACAGTGCTCGCGCGCGGTCGAGGTCAGTTGGGGAGCATCCGCAGCCAGCCAGAGAAAGGTGCAGGTATCAAGTAGAAGCCTCACGTCGCCTCGCCGTCGCCTTCGAACGCCGCCAGTAGATCGTCAGGGAGCGGCTCGAAGAAGCCAGCCGGAATGGTCATGCCGCGGTCTATGCCGACCGGGCGCGGCTCCCGCGCCGGCCTTGGGAGCGCGCGTATTTCGGCGATCGGCACATTTCGCCGGCATAGAACGACCGTTTCACCCTGCTCGACGCTTTCAAGGTACCGTGAGAGGTGAGCCTTGGCCTCAGCCACATTCACTCGAATCATGGTCTTCTTATAGACTATCTAAATGGTCATGTATATGGTTAAGATGCCGCTTCCCCGCAATGTACGGGCCGGTTGGCGCCTAGCGCGGCGTCATCTCACCCATCACCATTGCCGTTCCACACCGATGGCGTCGAACACCTCGTCGACCGAGACCAGCGGGCAGTTCTCCAGCCGCGACTGGGCCGCGAGGAGCCGATCCCACGGGTCGCGGTGGTCCCAATCGAGCTGCGCCGCATACGCGGCGTGCTCGTGAGTGATGGGGAGGTCTTCGACCGCGTTGCGCCTGAACGCGGCGCGCAACTCCTGCGGCGGCAGAACGATGCGGCTGCGCCGCGCCTTCCACTCGAGCTCGTAGATGGAGACGGCGCTGACAAGCACGGCGTTCTCACGATCGAGAATTAGACCCCTGGCGTTCGCGGACAGTCTCCGGCTGCCCGCGACCCACCAGTAGACGGCATGGCTGTCGAGAAGCAGCCTCACGAAGCCTTTGGCGGACCCCGCCAGATGCCCAGCATGTCGCCGAAGTCACCGGCGTCGATTGCGGCCTGCTCCTGATCCTCGTGGTCGAAGAGGTCGTCCGGCAGGTTGAGGTGCTTGAGCGGCGCAGCTTCGCGTTGCGCAGCTTTGGCCGGCGGGACGATGCGCGCCTGCGGTTCGTTGCCCTTGGTAATCATGATTTCCTCGCCCTCCTTCGCACGCGCCAGGAGGCTCGAGAAGCTGGCGCGGGCTTCGGCAACCTTGAAGACCTTGGTCGGCATGATCCGATTCCCCTTGTGCGTGCCAGGGACGACGACGGCGCCCGTTCCACTTAAATAATTTGTACAAGCTATATGGTCATAATCCAAGTGCAATCGCCCGGCGTGCGTGGATTGACGGCGCACGCCCGCTGCCCATGATGGCGGGGCGGGAACGGCGGGGGCGGCATGATCTACGACAAGCCGGTGTTCAAGACGCTGGGCGACACCGCGATCAACGTCGAGTTCGGCGACGAGACCAGCATCCCGCTCAATTTCCGCATCCTGGCGCTCGACTTCGCGCTGCGCGAGCACGCGCCGAAGGGGCTGGTCGAGACCAACCCGCAGGTCCGCACCCTCGGCCTCGTCTTCGACCCGCTCGCCACCACGCGCGCGCGTATCGTCGCCCACGTGAAGGAACTCATCGCCGCCCAGGGGGCGGTCCCGACGCTCCCGAGCCGCCGCGTCATCATCCCGGCGCTCTACGACGACCCCTGGTCGCGGGAATGCGCCGAAGCCTTCGGCGTCCGCAACAACATCGAGTACATCGCCGCGTTCAACGACATGACGGTCGCCCAGGTGATCGAGACCCACACGGCCTGCGACTACTGGGTCACCGGCGTGGGCTTCGTCCCCGGAGCCTTCATGTCCTACGCCATGGAGCCGGCGAAGCGCTTCGGCGCGCCGCTCTACCGCACGCCCCGCACCTGGACCCACGCGAGGCTGCTCAACTTCGGCGGCACCACGTCGACCATCTATCCGATCCGCGTGCCCGGCGGCGGGCAGCTCTTCGGCCGCACGCCCATCGAGATCTTCGATCCGAGGGAGATGAGCCCTGCCTTCGCCGACGGCCCGGTGCTCGCCCGCGCCGGCGACCGCCACCGCTACGAGGCCATCGGGCGCGAAGAATACGACGCGATCCGCGCGGCGGTCGAGGCCGGCACCTACGAATACCGGGTCGAGGAAGGAACTTTCGACTGCGCGGGCTACGTCGACCGGCTTGCCGAGACCGGGGAGCCGGCGGAGAGGCGCGACCCCGAGAGTACGTGGGGGCCGGCCTGATGCTGGAGGTGCTGGAAGGCGGGCTGCGCACCACGGTCCAGGACATGGGGCGGCGCGGCGGGCAGGCGCTGGGCATTCCGCCCTCCGGCGCACAGGACGGGTTCGCGCTCAGGATCGCCAATCTGCTCGTCGGAAACCCGCCGGGCGGGCCGCTGGTCATCCGCGACGATCCCGGCGCGGCCGGCCTCGAGATCACCCTCGGCCGGCTCAGACTCAGGGCACTGGAGGATCACGCGGTGGCGCTCACAGGCGCGGACACGAGTGCTGTTGTGGACGGCGACGCGGCGCCCTGCTGGTCCAGCTTCGTGCTGCGCCGAGGCCAGACGCTCGCCTGCGGTCTCGCGCGGAGCGGCGCGCGCGCCTATCTCGCTGTCCACGGCGGGATCGACGTGCCGCTCTACCGGGGCAGCCGCGCCACCCACGTGAGCGGCGGCTTCGGCGGGCTGGAGGGGCGCGTGCTCGCGGCAGGCGACCGCCTGGCGGTGGGTACGACCGCCGCGCCGGCCCGGAAACTCGCCGGGCGCCGGCTGCGGCCGGACCTTGTGCCCCGCTACGCGCCGCCCGCGCAGGTGCGCGTGGTCGCAGGGCCCGAGGCGCATCACTTCACGGCGGACAGCGTCGAGGCCTTCTACGCGACCGCGTGGAAGCTCAACCCGAAGGCCGATCGGACGGGCATGCGCTTCATCGGCCCGCAGCTCTCATTCAAGCCGGGCAGGCCGCGCTACCTGGTCGAGGACGCGGGCGTCGACCCCTCCAACATCGTCATCGACCCCGGCGCGCCGGTGGGCACCATCCAGGTGCCGTCAGGCGTCGAGCCCATCGTGCTCTGCGTCGATTCGCCGAGTATCGGCGGCTACGCGCGGATCGCCGTCGCGATCTCCACCGACATGGCGCGCCTCGGCCAGATCCGCCCGTTCGAGGAGACCCGCTTCGTCCGCGTCTCGCACGAGGACGCGGTGGCGATCCTCGCCCGGCAGGAAGCGCTGATCGCGGACCCGGCCATCATCGCGTGACGAGCGCCGACGCGGACACGTCCCAAAAACAGCGGACCCCGGCACCGGAAGCGCCGGGGTCCTGTTCTGCAAGAGGCTTACGGAAGTAGGGCCGGCCCCTACTCCGCCGCCATCTTCTGCGGCTCGGGGATGCCGTCGACGGGGCAGCCCGTCACGCCGATGGAATCGCGGGTGATGGATTCGACCATCTGCTGCGCCCGGCGCGGGTCCTGCACCCATGTGCGGTAGAAATCGAACGGGCACTCGGCCACGCCCTTGTCGCCGTCGCCCGATGCGTACACGCCCGTGTAGCCCCGGTGCACCAACTTGAAGAGGTGGTTCTGCGCCTGGTCGTTCTCGCGGGAGTCGCGGATCTGCGAGACGGAGAGCTGGGCGTACTGGATGCCGTACTCCTCCTCGCCGCATTCGCCGAGGGTGCGGCCGTCGAAGCCGATGATCCCGGAGTGGCCGAAGTAGGTGTAGACGCCGTCGTTGCCGGCGGCGTTGGCGACCGCCACGTAGCAGCAGTTGGCCCAGGCCATCGCCTTCGCCATCATGATCTGCTGGTCCTTCGCCGGGTACATGTAGCCCTGGCAGCGGACGATCAGCTCGGCGCCCTTGACCGCGCAGTCGCGCCAGATCTCGGGGTAGTTGCCGTCGTCGCAGATGATGAGGCTGACCTTGAGGCCCTTGGGCCCGGTGCTCACGTAGGTCTCGCTGCCAGGATACCAGCCCTCGATCGGACACCAGGGCAGGATCTTGCGGTACTTCTGGACGATCTCGCCCTCGTTGTTCATCAGGATGAGGGTGTTGTAAGGGTTCTTGTTGGGGTGATCCTCGTGCACCTCGCCGGTGAGCGAGAAGACGCCCCAGGTGTCGGCCTCGCGGCAGGCCTCGGCGAAGATGTCGGTCTCCGGCCCCGGGATCTCGGACGCCGTGTCGAACATCTCCTTGCGGTCGTACATGATCCCGTGCGTGCTGTATTCCGGGAAGATCGCGAGATCCATTCCCGGCAGCCCGATCTTCGCGCCGACGATCATTTCGGCGATCTTCTTCGAGTTGTCGATCACGTCCTGGCGCGTGTGAAGGCGCGGCATCTTGTACTGAAAGACCGCGCAACCCACCGTGTCGGGACTGCTGACGATGTCACCGTGTCTCATGGCATAGCCTCCCTAGCCATCCGTATCCTGCCGGGGGTTATACCGCGCCCCGTGACCGCCACCAACCACGCGCTGGGGGAAGCGCGCCGAAGAGGCGGGGATAACGGGACGCTGGACCCTCCCCCGCCAACACGCTCATACTCCACAGTCAGAGACAAGAATCAGCGAAACGACGGGAGGGCAAGATGGACCTGATCCTGGCGAACGGCACGATCGTGACCGCCCACGAGAGCTACGACGCCGACATCGGAATCGAGGACGGCGTCATCAAGCAGATCGGCCACGGCCTCGGGCCGGCCGGACGCACGGTGGATTGCAGCGGCAAGCTCCTGTTCCCCGGCGGCGTCGACGTGCACACCCACGTCGAGTTCGAGCTGATGGGCCAGGAGACCGCCGACAACTTCCACTCGTCCACGGTGGCGGCCGCCTGCGGCGGCATCACCACGATCTGCGACTACGCGTTTCCCGAGCCCGGCCAGTCGCTGCAGGACTGCCTCGTCCGCTGGAACCAGCGGGGCGAGAAGTCGGTGATCGACTACGGCCTGCACCCGACCATCTTCCAGCCCGGCGAGCACACGCTCAGCGAGATGCGGGACTGCGTGGCCGACGGCTACACCAGCTTCAAGATCTTCATGATCGGCTTCGCCGAGTTCGACAAGTATGCGCCGCAGTACCTGCGCTGCATGGAGGAAGCCGGCAAGCTCGGCGCAATGGTCAACATCCACTGCGAGGACCAGTGCTGCATCTCCTACATGACCCAGAAGCTGGAAGAGGAGAACAACTCCAACGTCCGCACCTTCCCCGATTCCCGGCCGCGCATCTCGGAGGGGCTTGCCGCACGGCGCGCGCTCTGGATGGCCCACATGGCGGACGTGCCGGCCTATCTCGTCCACCTCTCCTGCCAGGAAGGACTGGATGCCCTGAACGACGCGCGGGGCCGCGGCCAGACCTGCTACGGCGAGACCCGGCCGATCTACCTCCACCTCTCGCGCGAGCGCTTCAACGAGGAGGTGGACCCCGAGCGCTACGTCGGCTGGCCGCCGCTGCGCGAGGCCGACCAGATGGAGGTGATGTGGCAGGCGCTCGACAGCGGCGTGCTGCAGACCGTCGCCACCGACCACGTCGGCTGGAACATGAAGCAGAAGAAGGCCACCGTCACCGTCGACGAGCTGCTGCCCGGCATGTCGAACCTGGAGACCGTGCTGCCCATGCTCTATTCCGAGGGCGTGCGCGGCGGCCGCCTTTCCGTCAACCGCTTCGTCGACGTGAGCGCCACGAAGCCCGCCAAGCTCATGGGCATGTATCCGCAGAAGGGGACCATCGCGGTGGGCTCCGACGCCGACGTCACGGTGTTCGACACGGAAAAGCCCGTCACCATCCGCCAGCAGGACATGCACTCGAATCAGGACTGGGAGCTGCACGAGGGCTTCGAGGTCACCGGCTGGCCGACCATGACGATCTCCCGCGGCGAGATCATCGTGGAGAACGGCAAGGTCCACGCCGAGGCCGGCCGGGGCCAGCTGGTCAAGCGCCGTACCTACACGACATAGCCGCGGGACGGGGCGGATGGCGCAGGCGCTCGGAGCTGCCGCCCCGGCCGAGAGCGAGCCGCGGGCGGAACCCGGCGCCGCGCTCCGCGTGGACGACCTCTACAAGCGCTTCGGCGACCTGGAGGTGCTGAAGGGTGTCTCGCTGACGGCCTGCGAGCACGACGTCATCGCCATCCTGGGCGCGAGCGGCTCCGGCAAGAGCACCCTGCTCCGCTGCATCAACCTGCTGGAAGTGCCCGACGCAGGCGAGGTCCACGTCGGCGGTGAGCTGATCCGCATGCGGGCCGACCGGCGCGGCCAGGCCGTCCCGGCGGACCGCCGGCAGGTGGACCGCATCCGCGCCCGGCTCGGCATGGTCTTTCAGCAGTTCAACCTGTGGTCCCATCTGACCGTGCTGCAGAACGTCATCGAAGCGCCCATCCACGTGCTCAGGCTGCCCCGGCGCGAGGCCGTCGACAGGGCGCGGGCGCTGCTCGACAAGGTCGGCCTCGCGGACAAGCACGACTACTTCCCGGCCCATCTCTCGGGCGGGCAGGAGCAGCGGGCAGCGATCGCCCGCGCGCTTGCCATGGAGCCCGACGTCATGCTCTTCGACGAGCCCACCTCGGCGCTCGACCCGGAGCTCGTCGGCGAGGTGCTGAAGGTCATCCGCGACCTTGCCGAGGAAGGGCGGACCATGCTGATCGTCACCCACGAGGTCGGATTCGCCCGCGACGTGTCGTCGCGCACCGTGTTCCTGCACGAGGGTCAGATCGAGGAGGAAGGCGCGTCAAGGGCGGTGCTCGACGACCCGCAATCGCCGAGATTCAGGCAGTTCCTCTCGGGCCAGCGCGGCGACGCCTAGCCCGTGCAAACGACCCACAACCAGCGAGGGAGAACGGAGAGATGAGGAAATTCACATTCTTAGGCGTGTTCGCGGCGCTCGCGCTCGCGGCCGGCGCGGCGGCGGCCGACATGAAGAAGGTCACGCTCGGCACCGAGGGCGCCTACCCGCCCTTCAACTGGATCGACGAGAACGGCGACCTGCAGGGCTTTGACATCGAGATCGGCAATGCGCTCTGCGCCGCGGCGAAGCTCGACTGCACCTGGGAGGTGCAGGACTGGGACGGCATCATCCCCGGCCTGCTCGCCAAGAAGTACGACGCCATCGTCGCCTCGATGTCGATTACCGAGGAGCGCAAGCAGAAGGTGGACTTCACCGGCAAGTACTACACCACGCCGGCCAAGTTCGTGCGTATGAAGGACTCGGGCATCGAGATCACCGAGGAGGGCCTGGGAGGCAAGGCCGTTGGCGTGCAGCGCGCGACCATCCACGAGAACTTCCTGCGCGACAACTACGGCGACATCGTCAGCATCAAGGCCTACGCCACCCAGGACGAGGCCAACCTCGACTTCGTCGCCGGCCGCGTCGACCTGCTGCTGGCGGATTCGATGGCCCTGCAGGGGGGCTTCCTCGACACGCCCGACGGCGAGAGCGCCGAGTTCGTCGGACCCGACTTCACCGATCCGCAGTGGTTCGGCGACGGCGCCGGGATCGCGGTGCGCAAGGGCGAGGCCGAGTTGTTGGCCGCGCTCAACGGCGCCATCGCGGCGATCCGCGCCGACGGCACCTACAAGGCGATCAACGACAAGTACTTCGATTTCGACGTCTACGGCGACTGACCGCCGCGCACGCATGGGCGGGCGGCTGAACCGAGCCGCCCGCTCACATTGAGTTAGCGGGTCGAGCCGATGTTCGACCTCCGAGGCTACGGCTGGATGCTGTGGCAGGGCCTCGAGCTCACCATCCTGGTCGGGCTCGGGGCCATGGCGCTGGCGCTGGTCCTCGGCCTGCTCGGCGCCTGGGGCAAGCTCTCGCGCGCCCGCGCGAGCCGCTGGGCCGCCGGCACCTACACCACCGTCATCCGCGGCGTGCCGGAGCTGCTGCTGATCCTGCTCGTCTACTACGGCGTGCCGACGCTGATCCAGGACATCGCCGAGGGGGCCGGCCACGACATCATCATCGACATCAACCCCTTCGTCGCCGGCGTCATCACCATCGGCTTCATTTACGGCGCGTTCGCGACCGAGGTGTTTCGCGGCGCCTTCCTCGCCGTCCCGCGCGGGCAGATCGAGGCGGCGCGCGCTCACGGCATGGGGCGCGCGCTCACCTTCCGCCGCATCGTCATGCCGCAGATGTGGCGCTTCGCGCTGCCCGGCCTCGGCAACGTCTGGATGGTGCTGATCAAGGCCACGGCGCTGATCTCCGTGATCCAGCTCGAAGAGCTCATGCGCAACGCCGACGTCGCGGCGCGCGCGACCAAGCTGCCCTTCACCTTCTTCTTCGTCGCCTCGCTCTTCTACCTCGGCATCACCATCGTCTCGATGGTGGTGCAGCGCCGCGCCGAGGTGTGGGCCAACCGCGGCGTGCGCCGGGCCTGAGGGAGCGGGCGATGGACCTCGCGATCATCTGGGAGAGCCTGCCCCGCCTGCTGGATGGTGCTGCGCTCACGCTGGAGATCACGGTCATCAGTATCATGATCGGCCTGGCCCTCGCCGTGCCGCTCGCGATCATGCGGCTCTCGTCCAACCCGCTGCTCTGGATGCCGGTCTACGGCTACATCCTCTACTTCCGCGGCACGCCGCTGCTGGTGCAGCTCTTCCTCGTCTATTACGGCTCCGGCCAGTTCCGGCCCTTCCTCGATTCCATCGGGCTCTGGGTGCTGTTCCGCGAGGCCTACTTCTGCGCCGTGCTCACGCTGACGCTGAACACCGCCGCCTACACCGCCGAGATTCTGCGGGGCGCGATCCAGGGCGTGCCGCGCGGCGATATCGAGGCGGCGCGGGCGCTCGGCTATTCGGGCACCCTGCTCTACCGCCGCATCGTGCTGCCCAAGGCCTTCCGCATCGCGCTGCCGGCCTACACCAACGAGGTCGTGTTCCTGCTGCAGGCGACCTCGCTGGTCTCGATCATCACGCTGCTGGATCTCACCGGGGTCGCGCGCATCATCGTCGCCCGCAGCTTCGAACCCTACAAGCTCTACATCACGGCCGGGCTGATGTACCTCGCGATGAGCTACTTCTTCATCCTGCTCTCGCGCTTCATCGAGCACCGCCTCTCCGGCCACATGCGCGAGCGCCCGGCGAGCGGCCGCGCCGTCTCCGACCCGCGCTAAGTCGCTTTATCGCTCACGGCAGCCGGCCTGCGGCCGGCGCCTCCGCGTCGCGCGGTTACGCGCGCAGGGGCGCGCGTCGTGCGCCGCATTCGCGGCGGGCCGCGGTCGCGGCCTATCGCGCATCCGTCAAAGACGGACGCGCGCTAATCCCCGAACGCCCGCCGGTAGTCCTCGTCCGGCAGCACGCTCGCGCCGGTGAGGCGCAGCACGTCGCGGTGGGGCGCGAGTGACGGGTCGGCGATGGCGGCGCGGAGCCCATCGCGCATCTTCGCGATGTCATCGTCCGATGTCGCGGCCCCGGTGACGTAAGGCATCCCCGGCGCGGTCGGGGACGAGGTCAGGATGCGGGTGCCGCGCAACTCGTCTGCGGCCTGGTCGGAGAGCAATGCGTGCGTGACGCAATCGACCGCGCAGGCGTCCGCCTCCCCGGCCGCGACGAGGTGAATGCTGGCACGATGGGAGCCGGATGCGACGATCTCTCCGAAGAAGGACGGCTGGTCCTCGCCGGCGGGCAGCATGTGCCGCCATACGTGGTAGCCGGAATAGGAACCCGTGCCGTTGGTCGCCAGCCGGCAGCCCCGCAGGTCGGCGACGGACCGCGCGCGCGCGTCCTCGCGGACGATGACGTGCGCGGCGTACGCGGCGGCGGCGCATCCCGGCGCGTCGTAGCTGGGGGTCGCGACGAGCCTCACCGCCGGCCCGAGGACGTTCACGAAGGGATAGCCGCAGGTCTGGCTGAAGAGCAGTCCGGGCGAGCGCCAATGGCCGTGATAGTCGTCGGGCCACGTCAGCGCGTCGGGAACGCCTGACACGCCGTGGTCCCGCATGTGCCGGGCGAGACCGGCCCACCAGCGCTCCGCGGCGGGGCGAACCTCGGCCTCGCAGTACATCGGCAGGCTGGCGAGGCGGGTTTCGGCAGTCATCGGATTTGGGCGGCGCAAGCCGGACCGCCCGGTGTCAGCCGGTGACCATGGGGCTCCAGCCGGCGGCTGGACAACATGCCCGCGCTCGCTGAAACTCGCATTCGAGAGCGGCCCGCGAATTCGGCGACGGGCGCTCCGCGAGCGGGCGACAGGCAGATGCAGTTCACCATAGAGGTCGAGCGGGAAGAGGACGGGCGCTGGATCGCCGAGATCGCCGAGATCCCGGGTGCGATGACGTATGGGACGAGCCGGGGCGAGGCGATCGCCAGGGTCGAGGCCCTTGCGCTTCGGGTCCTCGCTGAAAGGATCGAAGCGGGGGAGCAGCCTGTCGAGCCGATCAGGATCACCTTCGCCGCCGCATGAGCCGATGGGGCAGCGCACGAGCGCGCCGCGTGCTCACCGCTTTAGAGCGCATCGGTTGGAAGATCAAGCGCACGTCGGGGTCTCACCGGACCCTGTCGAGAGACGGATATCCCGACTTCGTCTTTTCGTTCCATGACAAGGAAGAGATCGGGCCGCGCGCACTCGCCCGCATTGCGAAGCGGACGGGATTGACCCCGGACGATCTCCGACCCCCCGCGTCGTCCGAAACCGGCTCCGCGTCAGCCGGTGACGATGGGGCTCCGACCGGCGGCGTCGTCCTCGGCCTTCAGCTTCTCGGCGGCCGCGAGCGCCGCTTCCGGCCGATCGAAGCGCATGTCCTCGAACATGATCAGCGGCTTCGCGCGGTCCGCCGCGAGCTGGCCCACGCACCACTCCTCGTCCGGCTTGGTGCAGACCACGACGTAGAAGCCCGGAATGGGGCCCAGCTTGTGGGCGTTCAGCGCGAACAGCACCTCGGAAAGGTCGTTGAGCTTGTCGGGGTCGAGGTTGCCGAGCAACGCCTCCTCCAGCGCGCTCGCCTGCGCGCGGGTGGGCAGCATCTTCTTGCCCGGCGGCGGCATGATCATGGGCATGAGAGAGCTGCGGCTCTTGTCCGAAATGCTCATCCGCAGACTCTCCCCGCCCAGGCTGACGCGGCCTTGCGCCGCCGCACTCCGTACCGCCGCCCTACGGCAGCGGCCCGTCCTTGAGGAAGCCGTTGATCACGTTCTCCATGATCTTGGAGACGTTGTTGTCGTAGCTGTTGTGCGAAAGGCTGCCGCACCAGACCAGCGAACCGGGCCCGAACACCGCCCCGTCGTTGGGCGTCTTGTAGTAGATCATGTCGGCCCGGACCTGCGGGTTCTCGTGCCCGCCGCCGTAGTAGCCGCGGCACGCGAAGTGGATCTCCTCGTTGACCTGGAGCATCAGGTCGGTGTGGCCCTCCGAGCGCGCCAGCAGATAGCCCTTGTGCGGCGTGCCGAACTCGAGGTCGTAGCGGTCGAGCTCCAGCCCTGCCGCGCCGCCGCCCACCAGCCCGAAGTCGCCGATGACCTCGTCGTCGCCGATGCCCTCGAAGATCCACTCGCACTCGGTGCGGAAGCTGTCGGCCTCGCGCCGGTAGTAGGAAGAGACGTCGAAGCCGTAGGCCGTGAAGGTGAGGCCGCAGACCTTGCTGGGAATGCGCCCGCGTGCCCGCCACATGCCGCCGAACTTGCCGTCAAAGGCGTTGTTGTACTCGCCGGGGTTGGCGGTCCAGGCGCGCGTCCCCGCCTCGCCCTTGCGGACCTCGATGATGTTGCCGTTGTCCGGGTGGTACTGGCTGCACCAGTAGAAGCCGTCGGCGCCGAGGTAGAGCCAGCGCCCGCCCTGGTGCTGGTAGGCCTCGTAGGCGTCGATCATGGCCTCGGACGAATACTCCGGGTGCGAGCCCGTGAGCACCACGCGGTACTGGTTGAGCAGCGCCACGCCCTCGCGGTCCAGGTCCTCGTCGGTGTGCAGGTCGTAGTCGAAGCCCACGGCCTCGAGCCAGTCGGTGAGGTGCAGGTCGCCGTTGAGCTGCCAGAGCGAGGGCGAGAGCCAGTGCCGATATTTTGGCCGCATGTTGAGGATCGGCCGGAGCCGCGACGAATAGCAGACGCCGCTGCCGTCCGAGTGCAGCGAATAGGTCGACAGCCCGTACTCCCGGTGCTCGTTGAGGTAGAGGTCGGACGCCTGCATGAGCGGCACCTTGCCCGCGAGCAGCTGCGCCACCACCGAGTTCGTCGCCAGGTTGTCGTTGGAATAGGCGAGGTAGCTGTTGGTCGGGATGATGACCGCGACCTGCGCCGAGGGCTGATCCTTGGGCGGACGCACGACGAAGGGGATGTAGTCCTCGGTCGCCGATGTCTCCTCGCCGCCGATGCGCAGCCGCGCGGCGTAGAAGCCGCTCTTCAGCCCCTCCGGCGCGGTGAAGGTGAAGTCCGCGTCCCACCTGGCGTCGTCGATATCGTCGTCATGGAAGTGGATCGCGCCGTATTCCTCCGGCGCGTGGTGATAGACGATCTCGTCCGCCGTCCAGTTGTAGCCGGTCATGCCGCGCGCCGGCAGGTTGATGGCGTGGCCGTTCAGCACGTTGGGCGAGGTGTCGATGATGTAGGTGGACGCGATGCTCTTCGTGATGTTGGCCTGAAAGTCCCAGGCGCCGACCACGACGCGCCGCAGATCGGCGGGGCAGCCCTTGAAGCCGCGCGCCAGCGCATCGATCTCGTGCTTGCCGAGCGCGGCGGCGGTGAGACGCGGGCGGTCGATCTTGCCGTTGTAGGTGTCGCACTGCTCCGGCAGCGCCACCGGCGTCAGCGCCTCCTTGTAGTGGGCGCCGCAGATCGAGCGGCCGGAATCCGAGACCGCGGTCGAAGCCGCCATGAGGAAGGGCGCGTCGTTGGCCCCGGGCCCGATGTCGCAGCTGCCGGAAACCTCGTTCGTGGTCTCCTCCGCCGGGTGCAGCAGCGCCATGCCGAGGCCGCCGTTGGCGGACGTCACCACCGGCTCCTGGTAGAGGCGCATCTCGCCGCTGTCGGCGTCGTAGGAGGCGGCTGCGAGGTACCAGACCTTCCGCAGCAACGGCTTGCCGCTGGAGATCTTGTGCACGTGGTTGCCGTCGCCGATGCAGAACGCGAGGCTGCCGTCGTCGTCGACGAAGAGCCCGTAGCCGGTATCGTTGACCCACTTGGTCAGGATGCCCTGGCGGCCCTTGGTCGGCGTGGTCGGGAAGATGAATGCCTGGATGGTGAAGCTCGACACGGACATGCGCTCGTCGTGCGGAATGATCACGTAGGAGCCGCCGTGGATCTTCTGGTTGCGCCCCGTGTGGGTGCCGTCGAAGGGCGCGTCGATCTCTTCTTCCTTGTAGCCCGGCCCGTCCGGGTTGGTGTCGCCGTGAATGAGGCGGACGAGCTTGGCCTCGTAGTCCTCGTCCTTCTCGGAGTTCACATAGAACGTGATGTCATCGCCCGGACGGATCGAGTAGCAGTCGCTGTATCCGGTGATCCGCAGCATGTTGTGTCTCCCAACCGTGTGTTCGTCGAAATTCAGAGAGGGCGTCTAGGCGCTGTAGCCGTAGAGCGCCAGGAGGTCGTGAACGCGCTTCACGAAAATCGCGTGCTCGCACGCGTCCTCGCTCGGATAGGACTCGTCCTCCAGGATCTTGACCGGCTCCCCGCGCACGCCGGAGGTGATCCCGATGCGGTAATCCTCGTGCGGCTTGGCGCAGATGCGCACGTACTTGCCGGTCATGGGCGCGCGGCGCAGCTTGTCGATCACCGTGATGAGATCGGGGCTGTGGCCGACGCCGGCCTGGCCGCCCTTGCCGGGCTTGCCGACAGGGTTGTTGCGGTGCTCCTCGATCAGACGCTCGCGCGTCGCCGGATCGGAGAGCAGCGGCAGCACGTAGGTGCGGGTGATGAAGTCATCGGTCGACGCTCTACCCTGATCGAGCTGAATGCCGGTCTCTTCGGGGATATTCGGTCGCATCGTTGTCCTCCCTAACGCGCGTCCCGCCTCTTCCTCAGTCGCAAGAGACGGGACGGCCGACGGAACCGGGGCAATCTGCCCGACGGCCGGAGCGATGACAAGAATGACAGGAGCGCGTCCGGCTCAGACGGACGCGCGACCGGCCGCGCCGGCGGCCGTCAGCGCTCCGAATCCGCGCGTTCCTGCGCCGTGGGCTTGCGCCAGAGCTTCGAGACCCAGCCCTCCCGCCCGTGCGCTGCTTCGCTGGCCCGGGCGCGGCATTCCTCCATCACGTGGGGCGGCGTGAGGCGGTAGGCGAGCCAGAGCGCGACCGCCGCCACGACGAGGTCGTCGAGCATGCCGAGCACGGGGATGACGTCGGGAATCAGGTCGATGGGGCTGGCGAGATAGGCGAGAAGGAGGATCAGCACCGCCTTGACCGGCCAGGGCGTTTCGCGGTGGCGAAACACCAGCCAGAGGGTGTGGACCTCCAGCGCGAGCCGCCGCGCGAGCCGGTCGAGGAAGGCGATGAGCCCCTCCCCCGCGCCGGCGGATTTCGGCTCATCCGGCGTCACGGACTGGGTCGATGGGCTCCCGGCTCTTGAGCAGCACGTAGAGCGCGCCGGCGCCGCCGCTGCTCTCGGGCGCGTTGGTGATGGCGATGATGTGCCGGCGGAGCGCCGGCTCGTTGAGCCAGCGCGGCACCATCTGGCGCAGCACGCCGCCGCGCCCGCTCGCGACCGAGCCCTTGCCCGTGATGACCAGCACGCAGCGCCGCCGCGCCATGCGGGACTCCTGGATGAAGCTCCGGAGCGCGCCGTGCGCTTGCTCCTGCGTCCTGCCGTGGAGGTCGAGTCGCGCCTCGACCGGGAGCTGCCCGCGCTTCAGCCGCCGCGCCGTGCGCCGGTCCAGTCCCGCTGGAGTCGCCGGGTCGAGGTCCGGGAGAGACGGCGGGAGAGGCGGCACCGGAGCCGCCTTGGGCGCGGCACGGACGCGAGCCCTGACCTTCTTCGGTGGCGGTGGCGCCTCCTCCGGCTCGGCTGTCTCTTCCAGTGACAGTGCACCGCGCGGCAGCGGCGTCACGTCGCGGGCGATGCGCTGCCAGAGCGCCGCCTCTTCGTCCCGTATGCGCCGGCCGCCCGCGCTCACGGCGCGCCGCCTTCCACGATGACGATGTGCAGCCGGCGCGGCCCGTGGGCGCCGAGGGTGATGGTCTGCTCGATGTCCGCGGTGCGCGACGGGCCGGTGACGAGGTTGACGGTGCGCGGCATGAAGCCGGCGCCCGCGGCACCCTCGCCGTCCGCCCGCAGCTTGGCCCAACCCTCCTCGTAGGCGCCGCCGATGCGCTCCGCCGGCAGCACCACGACATGGGTCTCGGGCAGGAAGTTGAGGCTGGAGGGATGGTCCGGGCCGGAGGTCATCATGAGGGTCCCGGTCTCGGCGAAGCCCATGAGGGCGCTCGTCACGGCGACCCGGTCCGCCTCCTCCGCCGCGCCCCGGCGGATGGAAAGCATGGGGCGGTCCGCCCACGGATAGTCGTCGAGCGCGGGATCGGGCGCCATCACCAGCGAGGGCGGCAGGTTCTGGCCCGCGAGGTAGTCGGCGACGGCGCCAGGCACGGCGTCCGCGCCGGAGACGCGCTCCACGGTCGCGAACACCGCCTCGGCCATGGAGGTAAAGAGCGCGATCCTCTCGTCCTGCGAAATGTCGGAGCGCGCCGGCACGATGTTGGGCGCGGGCGCGGCGAGCTTCTCGTCCAGCGCGGCGCGGGCCGCTTCGTCCAACGGTCCGCGGCCAAGCGAGCGGCGGATCGAGCCCAAGATGGCGTCGCGCCCGCCTGACGCGCTCATGCCCTGCGCCCCTTGCGCCAGAGCGCGTGGAAGGTCGCCCCCTCGGGCGCCGGCAGGTCGCGCGCCGCGGTCCACCCGCCGGCGAGCGGCAGCTGCGTGAAGCGCCCGCGGCGGCGGCCGAGCATGCCGAGCACGCGGATGCCGACGCCCGTGGCGAGACGGTAGAGCGCAGGCCGGCGGACGAGCCAGGCCCAGGCGCCGATCCCGGCGCGGACGCTGGCCGGCCCGATCCTGCTCCTGAACTCCTGCTCCCTGAGCGTGCGCATCAACGCCGGCAAGGGGATGCGCATGGGGCAGACCTCCTCGCAGCGGCCGCAGAAGCTTGATGCGTTGGGCAGGTGCCGCGCCTCCTCGAGGCCGATCAGGTTGGGCGTCAGCACCGCGCCGACCGGGCCCGGATAGACCCAGCCGTAGGCGTGGCCGCCCACCGTGCCGTACACCGGGCAGTGGTTCATGCAGGCGCCGCACTTGATGCAGCGGAGCACGTCGCGGAACTCGGAGCCCAGCATCCGCGAGCGGCCGTTGTCGAGCAGCACGACGTGATAAGCGTGCGGCCCGTCGGCATCGCCGGGCCGGCGCGGGCCGGTGGAGACGGTCGTGTAGGTGGAGAACTCCTGCCCCGTCGCCGAGCGCGCGAGCACGCGCATGATCGTGGTCGCATCCTCCAGCGTGGGCACCACCTTCTCCAGCGTCGCGATCACGATGTGGACGCGCGGCAGGATCTGGGTGAGGTCCGCGTTGCCCTCGTTGGTCACGACCGCGCTGGACCCGGTCTCCGCGATCAGGAAGTTCGCACCCGTGATCCCGACGTCCGCCGCGAGGTAGCGCGGGCGCAGCACGTGGCGGGCCTCCTCCACCAGCTCCTCGACCCGGTCGAGGCGGCGGGTGAGGCCGAGCGGCGTGTGCTTCTCGTGGAAGAGGTCGGCGACCTGATCCTTCGTCTTGTGGACCGCCGGCGCGATGATGTGGCTGGGCCGCTCGTCGGCAAGCTGCACCACGTACTCGCCGAGATCGGTCTCGACCGGCTCGATGCCATGCTCCTCGAGGAAGGGATTGAGCTCCATCTCCTCGGCGATCATGGATTTGCTCTTGGTCACCGTCCTGGCGCCGGCCTCCTGGCAGAGCGAGAGGATGACCCGGCGCGCATCTTCCGGCGTCCGGCACCAGTGCACGGTGCCGCCCGCCGCCGTCACCTGCGCCTCGTAGCGCTCCAGGTAATGGTCGAGATGGGCGAGGGTGTGATCCTTGATGCCCCGCGCCTGGTCGCGCAGCGCCTCGAACTCCGGCAGCCGCTCCGCGGCCTCGGCCCGCTTGACCTGAAAGCCGCCCTGGAAGCGGGCGAGCGAGCTCTGCAGATCGGCGTCCTGCAGGCCTACGCGCGCGTTGGCGACGAAGGCCCGGCTGGTCGTCTCCATCGCTGGGCGCCCTCCCCGACCCTCAGCGGCGCCGTGCCGGCTCGCCGATCGCCGGGCGGTCGTCCATGCCGGCCAGCACCTCGGCGACGTGACGCGCCTTGACGGCCGAACCCTCGCGGCTGAGGCGGCCCGCGATGTTGAGCAGGCAGCCCATGTCGCCGGCGAGCACCGTGTCCGCGCCGGTCGCGGCGATGTCCTTGGCCTTGTCCGCCACCATGCGGCCCGAGATGTCGGGATACTTGACGCAGAACGTGCCGCCGAAGCCGCAGCAGACATCCGGCGCCGAAAGCTCGGCCAGCTCCAGCCCGTCCACCGTGCCCAGCAGGCGGCGCGGCTGCGCCCGGACTCCCATCTCGCGCAGGCTCGAGCAGGAATCGTGGTAGGTGACCTTGCCCTCGTGGCGCGCGTCGACCGCATCGACGCCGCACTCGTCGACGAGGAACGACACCAGCTCGAAGGTGCGCGCGGCGAGGCGCTCGGCGCGGGGCTCCCACTCCGAATCGCCCGCGAACAGCGCCGGGTAGTGCCGCTTGATCATGCCGGCGCAGGAGCCGGACGGCGCCACCGTCGCATCGAAGGGCTCGAAGGCGGCGATCACGTCGCGCGCGATGGCCTTCGTATCGGCGCGGTCGCCCGAGTTGTAGGCGGGCTGGCCGCAGCAGACCTGCGTCGCCGGCACCGCCACCTCGCAGCCGGCGCGCTCCAGCAGCGCTGCCGCGGCGAAGCCCACGGTCGGCCGGAAGAGGTCGACGAGGCATGTCACGAAGAGACCGACCCGGCGGTGCGTTACGGGCATGGACGGCTCGGGATCGTGGGAAACGGACCCGGAGATTAGTCGAGGTGCGCCGCCACGTCGAGACCGCGCGGCAGGAGCACCCAGTAGCGCCCCGCGTGCTTCATGCGCCCGGCAACCGCGCCGGCCTCATCGCCCGTGCCCCAGTAGACGTCGCCCCGGACCGGGCCGCGGATCGCGCTGCCCGTGTCCTGCGCCACCATGAGGCGGCGAATCGGGCGATCCGCCTCGGCGGGATCGGGGTCGGGCGCAGACGTCTCCAGCCAGATCGGCGCGGTCATCGGCACGAAGCGGCGGTCCACGGCGAGCGAACGCCCGGCGGTGAGCGGCACGCCCTGGGCGCCGACGGGGCCGTCCGCCGCCTGCTCCTCCCCGAGCCAGCGGAAGAAGACGTAGGACGCATTCTCGCGCATGACCTCCGGCGCCCGCTGCGGGTTCGCTGCCAGCCAGTCGCGGATCGCGGGCATCGAGACGTCCTCGGGGCTGAACGCGCCGAGCGCGATCAGGCGCCGGCCGATCGCGTAGTAGTTGTGGCCGTTGGTGGCGGCGTAGGCCACACGGCGCGTGGTTCCATCCTCGAAGGCGATGCGGCCCGAGCCCTGGATGTGCAGGAAGAAGGCATCGACGGGGTCGTCGACCCAGGCAAGCTCCAGCCCCTGCTCGGCGAGCGCGCCCGTGTCGATCTCGGCCCGCGTCGCGTAGGGCTCCAGCGCGCCGCCCGCCACCCGCCCGGCGATCCGCTCGCCGGCAAGCTCGGACCGGAAGCGGCCGAGGTCGACCGATACCAGGTCCGGCGGGCGGCTGTAGAGGGGAACGCGGTAAGGCCCGCCTTCCCGCAGGGCGCCCCGCAACTCGGGCTCGAAGTAGCCCGTGAAGAGGCCCTCGGCCTCGGCGTTGTTGCGCACCTCGTAGGGCGTGAAGCGGGATTCGAAGAACGCGCGGGCATCGGCATCGCCGGCCAGACCCGCCGCATCGGCGCAGACCGCGCGCCAGTCGCTCACCCGGCCGCCCAAGGGCGCGATGTCGAGGGCCGAGTCGGGGGTGCGCCCCTCCAGCACGGCGCACGAGCGCTTCAGCGCCCGCAGTGCCGCGCCCTGGTCGTCGGCCTCCCAGCCGGGCAGCTCCGCGAAGGCGACCGCCCGCAGCACGAGCCGGTCCGGCTGCTCTTTCTCGGGTTGGGGGGCGCAGGCCTGCACGAGCATCGCGACGGCCGCCAGCAGCCACAGCCAGCGGCGGATTGCGGCCCTCAATTGGGGATGCTGGTCTCGATCAGCGCCCAGTTGGGATCGGACGAGCGCGTGTTGCGCGAGAAGGTCCAGATATCGGTGACCCGCTCGATCAGGCTGGAGTTGCCGCCGACCTCCTCGCCTTCCTTGTCCCGCACCACGTTGATCTGCTGGCTCACGAACTTCACCGTCACCCGGGCAGTGCTGGCGCGCATCTCGGCGCTGATGATCTCGACCGCGTCGAGGGCGACGATGGTCGTCTCCTGCACGTGGCCGTCGGCCATCCGGTCGCGGATTGCGGCCGCGAACTCGTCATAGACATCGTCGCCGAGCAGGGGCCGGAGCGTCGCCGTGTCGCCCTTGGCGAATGCGTCCACCACCATCTCGAAGGCCGCCTGCGCGCCCTGAACGAAGCGGCGCGGCGAGAACTCGTGGTCAGCCCGCCTGATCTGCTCGAGGGCGGCCCTGAGGCCGCTCACCGCCTCGTCCTGTTCCGACTCGGCCTCTCGCCGCCCGGCATGCATCGACCGCGGCGCCGCGGGCTCCGTCGCCATGTCCTCCGGCGGCACGTCCTGCGCCGCCTCGGGCGCGGGCCTGGTCCGGTCCGGCAGGTGAACGATCTCGCCCTGGGGCTGCGCCTGGCTCTCCTCGGGCGCCTTCTCCGTCCGCGCGAAGCGGTCGGCATGGCGCTGGCGCTGCTGGCCGGTCCGCCGCCCGAGGACGCCGCGCAACCGCAGGATGATGAAGATCGCGATCAGCGCGAAGAAAATGATGTCGTAGAATTGAAATCCGTCGGACATGTTCCGAACCTTGTGGGCAGGCGGCGTTCCGTCGCACAATGGCTGCCGAATACGGCCACCGAATCCCGGGCCCTCCAGTCTGCGGCGCTTGCCGGCAACCCCGGCGCGGGCGCCGGTTCCGCCGAAGCCCGGCGCGGGGAGCCGACACGGCTCAACATAGGTAGAGCGCCGCGCGAGCGCAAGCACGGAGCACATCTCTTCGATGCCCTTTATCCTGCTCCTGTTGGCGGTTCCCGTCGGCGAGGTCTTCATCTTCCTCGAAGTCGGGGGCGTCATCGGCACATGGCCGACGATCGGGCTGATCGTCGGCACCGCCGTGATCGGCGGCATGATCCTGCGCTGGCAGGGTCTGCAGACGCTCGCGCGGGCGCGCAAGCAGCTCGCGGCGAACCGGCTGCCGGTGGCGGAGATGGCAGAAGGCGCGGCGCTCGCGCTGGCCGCCGTGCTGCTGCTCACGCCCGGCTTCTTCACCGATGCGCTGGGAACGCTGTTGCTGTTCCCGCCGCTCCGCCGCAGTCTGCTGCGCCGGCTGATTGCCCGGCTCGCGCCCCATGCCCGCCAGGCCGGCCCCGGCCCTGCGTCGGGCGGCGACGGCTCGCGGATCATCGACGGCGAATACACAGTGCTCGACGACGCGCCCGAGCAGGGCTCCCCAGGCGCGCGGCCCCACGGAGGAAATAGATGACGGCTGACGAGACCGGCACGGAGACACCACCCACACCGGCGCCTTCCGGCAACGGCGGCAACGGCGCGGGCCAGGCCGCCCAGAGCGCTGCCGAGCAGGCGCAGGACACGCGCCCGCAGCTGGGCATCAGGACCCAGTACATCAAGGATCTCTCGTTCGAGAATCCGTCGGCCGCCGAGCGGCCCCCGGAAGCCGAGCGCTCGCCCGACATCCAGGTCAACGTGCAGGTGGCCGTGCGCAGGCTGGAAGCGCCCAACTTCGAGGTCACGCTGCAGATCACGGCCCACGCGCGGCACCAGGAGAAGCCCGTCTTCCTCGTGGAGCTGACCTATGCCGGCGTCTTCACGCTCGTCGGCATCCCGCAGGAGGCGCTGGAGCCGACGCTGCTGGTCGAATGCCCGCGCCTGCTCTTCCCCTTCGCGCGGCGCATCGTCGCCGACGTCACCCGCGACGGCGGCTTCCCGCCTCTCCTGCTGGGCCCGATCGACTTCCTCGCCCTCTATCGCAACGGTCAGGCGCAGGCCCAGGCGCAAGCCGCGCAGGCGCAGGCAGGCCAGGGCCAGCCCCCGAGCGGAGGAACGGCGTAAGTCGCGAGGCGCTGTCTGACCCGCCGGTCGCCGCACGCCATCGGCATCGGCGAGGCCGGCGGTCTCCCCTCTCAGAACCGCGCGTTAAAGGTAAGGAAGAAGGTGCGTCCCCAACCGGCCGCCCGCGGCCCGTCGGTCGCGGAGGGGTTCGCTGTGTTCGTGGAGAGCTTCGCGTCGGTGACGTTGTACACGCCCGCGGTCAGCCGCGTGCTCTCGAGCCCCAGCGGCCCTCTCCAGTCGAGCGTCAGGTCGTGGCCGGTCCAGGATTTGAACCGTCCGTCGCCCCACCGGCTCTCGATCTCGTCTCGGTAGTTCACGGCCCAGAAAGCGGTCAGGTTGCCGCGCCCGGTCGAGGTCACGATGCGCACGGCGTTGCGCGGGAGCGGGTGCGGCCGCTCCTCGCCTGCGATGGTCTCTTCGCTGCTGCTGACGTAGCGCCAGAACCCGCGCAATGCGACGAAGCCCCAGTAAGTCTCCGTGCGGGCTCCGAACCGGGTGTTCACTCCCGAGACATCGATCTCGACGACGTTCGCGAAGCTGTCGTGGATGGTGATGTCCCCGGCCGCGCGCCCGATGCAGCTTCTGCCGCCGCCCGGCGGGCACTCGGGGTAGTTCAGCATCGCCCAGGTGGCATCTTGCTGCCCCGGTAGATCCGAGGTCGTGAGCCAGTACCAGTCGGCGACGAGGTAGAACGGCCCTTTGCGGGCCTCGGCGCCGATGGAGCGCCTCTCCGATCCCGACGGCTCGAGCTCGGGGTTGCCGATCGTGGTGCGCGTCACCTGCCGGTAGTTCGCGGTGTCGCACGTGCGCGGCGGCGGCGAGCCGCTCTCCGGGACGCACCGGACGTAGGGATGGTCTTGCGCTGCGGTGCTGTGCAGGTGGCGCATCGAGGGCGCCTGGTCGCCTGAGCTCAATGAGCCGCGTAGCGCCACGATGTCGCTCGGGCGGTACTCAGCCCCGAGGCGCCACGCGTGCAGCCTGCCGATGTCGTCGTACTCGTCGGCCCGTGCTGCGGCTCTCACCTCCACTGTCTCGGCAAGCGGCATGGACGCCTCGGCGAAGGCTCCCGCCGCAACGCGCTCGCCGGCGTAGCTGGTGCCGCCCGACCCGAGCACCCCGTTGACGTCGCGGGTCCCGCCGTCGCTCGCCCGGAACGCCAGCAGGCTGTGGGACTCCGCGTCGGCGAGTTCGACGCCCGCCGTCCATGCAGCGCTTCGCCCGCCGGGCGCCGGTCCGGCCCCTTCAAGCGCGAAACGCGCGCCCAGATACCTTGCGCCGAAGTCCTCCTCTTCGCGCAGGCTGCTCTTCTCGATCGCCTCAAGGTGTCGCGGGTCTGTCGACAGAGGGTTGGTGAGGTCGTACCTTCCAGCCTCGATCTCCTCCCCGATGATCTCCGCGTCCACGAAGGTATCGCCCGACACCAAACCGTCGAGCGTCCAGGCGCTGATCTCGGCGTCGTAGCCCAGGTCTTCGGAAAGCCGGCCCTCGACGCTTGCCGAGAATTCGTACTCCTCGCTGCTCGTCCTCCAGTCCCGGTTGCCATGGCCGATGAAGCGGTGTCCGACCGAGAAGATGTCCTCTCCCGTCGCTTCGAACGCCGGGTCGGCCTCGCGCGCCGATGCGTTGATCGCGTCGAGCAGGCTCTCGCTCGGGGCGATCGAGAAAACATCGATCGACGGTGCGTAGCGGAACGCCGCATCGCTCGTCGTGAGATTCGCGTCCACGTGGAGTTCGGCATGCTCCCCGAGCGGGTGGTCCAGGTTCAGGATTGCGTTACTCTGTTCGTAGCTCCCGCTGTCCCACCAGAAGTCGCCGTAAGCGAACCCGCAGCCCTTGTCGCCCGATTCGATCCCCGGCGGGTTGCTGAGCGGGCCGGTGTAGCCCTGCGCCGGGTCGCACGCGCCCAGCGCCACGGCCCTCAGCTCGCTCTCGCTCGTGTCGAAGACGTAGACGGTGTTGCCGCCGACGCTCACGTTCATTGCCTCGGCGAAGCTCCCGCCCTCCTCCCACTCCGAGCGGCTGTGCTCGCGTGTACTGCCGGCGATCTCCTCGCGGTCGAGGACGTCGACGCCGACGGTCATGTGCCCGCCGGCGCCGATTTCGCCGCCCCATACGACGCTGCCCTGGCGCGCGTCGCCACCGGCTCGACCCGGCAACCGGGCCACGGTGCGCACGTCAAATCCGTCAAGATCCTTCCTCAGCACGAGGTTGAATGCGCCGCGTACCGCGGCGTGGCCGCCGATGGTCCCCAAGCTCTCGGCTCTCAGCACCTCGATGCGCTCGACCGCCGAAAGCGGGAGGGAGTCCAGACTATGCGCGGTCGTCGCGTAGGGCCGCCCGTTCACCAGGATGAGCAGGTCGCGCCCTCCGGTGAAGAAGTAGCGGATGATGCCCGTGTCCAGCATCTCGCCGAACGTCTGGGCGCCGGAGCGCTCGATGAAGCTGCGATCGTACTCGGTGATGATCTGCGGCGCCGGCGCGAGAGGACCGGCCTGGGCCGCGCCCGCCGCCAGCACGGCAAATACGGCAAGCGAAGCCAAAAAGGTCCGTATCGGAATTCCCCATCCGTTTCGTACTGCGCCGGACGGATGCGTATGGGTAACGTGCATGCTGCTGCCCTCCCCTTCGCCGCGGAACCTGACACAACATTGGCGGCGCCCGGACGTTGGGGCGAGCATATTGGCAAGCGTCCCCCTATCGAAGAACGATTTTCCTATGGCATCCAGAATATTTGCGAATAGCGGGGAGGCCCGCCGCTCAAGCCGTCCGCCGAGCGCGCCTTAGCGGTCGTAGTTGAAGTCCGTCTCTTCGCTGTCCTCGTAGTCCGCGAGTATCTCGTCCATCTCGGCGTAGGCGGCCTCTTCTTCCTCCTGCTTCTTGCGGCGCTTCTTCTCGACGAAGCCGACGGAGATGATCGAGAGCTCGTAGAGCGCGATCAGCGGGATGCCGAGCCCGACCTGGCTGAAGAGATCCGGCGGCGTGAGGATCGCCGCGGCGATGAACACGATGACGATCGCATACTTGCGCTTTCGCCTGAGCCCGGCCGCCGTGGCGAGGCCGGCACGGCCCATCAGCGTCAGCATGACCGGGAGCTGGAAGGCGATGCCGAAGGCGAAGATCAGCTTCATCACCAGCGACAGGTACTCGCCGATCTTGGGCAGCAGTTCCAGGCCGAGTCGCTCGTCCGTGGCCGTGTCCTGGAATGAGACGAAGAAATTGAAGGCCTGCGGGAAGATGAAGTAGTAAACCAGCGCGCCGCCGGAGAAAAACAGGACTGGCGTCACGAACAGGAAGGGCAGCACGGCCTTCTTCTCGTTCTTGTAGAGACCCGGCGCCACGAACATCCAGAACTGCCCCGCGATCAGCGGGAAGGAGACGAAGAAAGCGCCCCAGAAGGCGATCTTCAGCTCGGTGAAGAACGCCTCCAGCAGGTGGGTGTAGATGAGGTTGGTGTCGTGCCCTTCGTCGGCCAGCACCTCGCGCAACGGCTCGACGAGGAAGGCGAAGATGTCCTGGGCCACGTACCAGCAGCCGAGAAAGGCGATGACGAGCCCGATGGCCGCAAACGCGAGACGTCGCCTGAGCTCGATCAGGTGGTCGATCAGCGGCGCGCGCGATTGTTCGATCTGGTCGACCACGGGCTAGGCACTCGCCTGGAGAGAGATGGGAACGACGGCGGGCGCGCGGGCCACCCGTGGATAGACTTTACGCGACACTGGCGTGCCGGACCGAGGCTGCCGCGACATTCCGGAGAGCGGGACCGGGCGCCTAGGCGCTCGCACCGCGCGCGGGCGAGCCGTCCGCGCTGTCGCCCTGTGTCTCGGCCGCAGGCGCGGCCTGGGCGGTGGCGGGCGCGCTCTCGGCCGCCGATGCGGCGGTCTGGGCTTGGCCACCGTCCGCCTCTGCCGCCTCGGCGCTCGGCGGCTCCCCGCCGTTGGGCTTCGCGGCCGCGCTCCCGGCAGAGGGTGCGGCGTCCTCGTTGAGCATCTTGTTCATCGAGTCCGTGCTCTCGGCCACGTCGCGCTTCACCGCGTCCGCGCCCTCGTTCACGTCGCGCTTGGCGGTGGAAAGCTCGCGGTTCGCCTCGTCGATTTCCTTCTTGATCGCGTCGATCTCGGTCACGTCCGCCGCTTCCTCGATCGTGCGCTGAAAGTCGCGGGCGTAGCCGCGCGCCTTGCCCATCCACTGGCCTGCGGTCTTGACGATTCGCGGCAAGTCCTTCGGCCCGACGACGATCAGGGCGATCAGCATCAAGATGATGAGCTCTTGCCAGCCGATGTCCAACATTGCCCTTCCCGCTTTGGAAGCGGGCGATCTCCCTGTGTTTCTACGGCCGTCCGATGTCCAGCGTTCAGCTCTTGGCGGCTTCGTCCTTCTTGACTGCGCCGGCCTCGATCGGGGCGGCTTCGCTCTCGATCACCTTCGGCTCCTGCGGAGCGTCGGCCGGAGCGGTTGCGCTCTGAGCCGGCGGCGGAGGCGCTTCGCCTTCCCGCATACCGGTCTTGAAACTCTTGATGCCCTTGGCGAAGTCCCCCATCAGGCGCGGCAGCTTGCCGGCGCCGAACAGCAGCACGACCACCAGGACGATCAAAAGGATTTGCCAAATAGAGATACCCATGACACGGCTCCAGTCTTACGACAGCGGCAGTCGCGACAGCCGGTCACGAGCGCACCGTCCGCCGCACGTTTCCGGTCCCGCAGCCTTGCCGCCTACAGGTCCTTAGATCGCAGGGAACACAAAAGTTCGGCATCGGTCAAGCCGAATGCGGGCGGGGCCATGCGCCGCCGCTACGGCAGACTGGGCGATGCCGGGGGCCGGCGGCGGCGTGCGGCGGCCGAATGCTCGCACGGATCGGTGCGCCGAGCACGCCGGTTCGCCCGCGATGAGCCGGGAGAATCGCTGCCCGCCGACCCGCCATTCCGTCCGCCCCCCGGCTTGAAGCGGCCCCGCAGTCCGACTACGGTGCCGCCCCGTCACCGAGCCATTGGGGGGAAGAGCATGCAGCTTCAGCGGGAAGCGTTGATCGACGTGGCCATGGGCTACGAGCCCGCCGACGCGATCATCAAGAACGGCAGCGTGGTCAACGTCCACACCGGCACCATCAAGGCCGAGGGGATCGCCATCAAGGGCGAGCGCATCGCCGCCGTCGGCGACGTGGACTACGCCATCGGCGACGATACCGCCATCATCGATGCCGGCGGGCGCTTCCTGGTGCCGGGCCTCATCGACCCCCATTGCCACCAGTGGCACACCTACGCCAACTCGACCGTGTTCGCAGCCTGCCGCCTGCTGCACGGGTCGACGACGATCGTGGACGGCTTTTACGGCCACGCCATCGTCAACGGCATGCGCGCGTCGCGCTACTTCCTCGACGAGCTGCTGGCCACGCCGGTCAAGCCGATCTTCGTTACCCCCACCATGTGCTACACGCAGAACCGCGGCATCGGCTTCCCCGCCTCGCCCAACGCGCCCAGCATCGAGGACCTCCGCGACTCGCTCACCTGGCCCGAGACCAAGGGCATCGAGGAGATCAGCCCGGAGCTGATGCTCTACCAGAACCAGCGCGACCGGGCGCTGCTCAGCCTGATGGAAGAGGCGCTCGACATGGGCAAGGTCATCCAGGGCCACTCCGCAGGGATGACCGACGAGAAGATCACCAATGCCTGGGTCGCCTCCGGGATCATGCACAACCACGAGATCGTCAACGCCTCGGAGACCCGCCGCCAGGCCGAGCTCGGCATCTGGGTCGTCATCCGGGAAGGCAGCGCCTGCAAGGACATAGAGGCGTGTCTTCCGGTGATTACGGAGGAAGGCTACCACCCCCGCGCCTTTCAGCTCTGCACCGACGTGATCACGCCGGACTGGATGCTGGAGCGTGGCCAGATGGACAACGCCATTCGCGTCGCCGTGCAGAACGGCATGGACCCGATGACCGCGATCCAGATGTCGACGATCCAGCCGGCCGAGTTCTACCGCGTCAACCACGACATGGGCATGATCGCGGCGGGCCGCTACGCCGACATCGTGTTCGTGGACACGCTCGAGGGTTTCGAGATCGACCGCGTCATGGCCAACGGCACGGTCTGGGTGGAGGGCGGCAAGCTGGTCGCGCCGCTGGAGAACCCGGACTACCCGGACTGGCTCTACGGCACCATGAACATCGACCGCGTGCTGGAGCCTGCGGACTTCCGCATCGAGGCCCCGGCCGGCGCGGGCGATAGCGTGAGGGTGCAGTGCATCAACACGCGGGACGGCTCGCTGGAGACGCCGGGCTCGGTGGAGACGCTGCCCGTCGTCGACGGCTACGTGCAGCCGGATCCGGAGAACGGCATCAACAAGATCTGCATGATCGACCGGATCATGGGCACCGGCGAGGTGGGCGTCGCCTTCGTCAAGGGGTTCGGGATCAAGGAAGGCTGCATCGGCACGACCGCCAACGTCTTCAACCAGAACATCGTCCTGGTCGGCACCTCGGACGAGGACATGGCGGCGGCGGCAAACGAGACCGTCAAGATGGACGGCGGCTTCATCGCGCTCCGCAACGGCACGGTCGAGGCGGCGCTGCCTACGCCGCTGAACGGGCTCGCCTCCGACCTTCCCTTCGATCAGCTTTTCGAGCGCCAGTACAAGCTGATAGACGCCTGGCGTGACATGGGGTGCGAACTGGAAACGCCGCAGATGAACCTCGAATTCGTCTCGCTCGTCACCATCCCCTACTACCGCATCAGCACCAAGGGCCTCGCCTACATGACGCAGGACCGCTTCGAGCTGGCAGAGCTCTTCGTCGACGAGGCGGCCTGAGCCGCGCGGGCGCAGTCGTGACAGGCGCCGCAGAGGCGCGCGACGGCGCCGAGGACGCCGCGGGCGAGCTCAGGGTCGGCGTGGTGGGCGTCGGCCACTTCGGCCGCTACCACGCGGAGAAGATGGCGGCGCTCGCAGGCGCCCGCCTGGTTGCCATCGCCGACCCCGACAGCGCAAGAGCCGCCGAGGTCGCGGCCCGGCTCGATACGGAAGCCGTCGCCGATCACCGCGCGCTCATCGGCCGCATCGACGCCGCATCGGTCGCCGTGCCAGCCGCGGCGCACTACGCAGTCGTCAAGGATTTTCTGGACGCCGGCATTCACGTGCTGGTGGAAAAACCCTTCACCGAGCGCGTGGCCACCGCTTCGGCGCTCTCGACCCTGGCCGAGGCCAAGGGACTGGTGCTGCAGGTCGGCCTGATCGAGCGCTTCTCCGAAGCCTTCCGCACCGTCGCCCCGCGGATCACCCGGCCGGTCTACATGGAAGCGGTCCGGATTTCGCCCTTTTCGCCGCGCGGCACGGACGTGAGCGTCGTCCTCGACATGATGATCCACGACATCGACATCGTTCTCGCGCTGGTGGACGCGCCGGTCGCCGAGATCGATGCCGTCGGCGCGCCGGTGTTCTCGGCGAGCGAGGACATCGCCAACGCACGCCTCAAGTTCGCCAACGGCTGCGTCGCCAACGTCACGGCGAGCCGGGTCAGCCTCAAGACCGAGCGCACGCTCCGCATCTTCCAGCCCGACGTCTACCTCATGGTGGACCACGGCGAGCGCAGCGTGCGCGTCGCGCGGAGGAAGGAGGGCGATGCGCCGCCGACGGGGCCGGAGGGCGTGGCGCTGGAGCACCTGCGCTTCGAGCAGGGCGACGCGCTCCGGCGCGAGATCGAGTCGTTCGTACAGACGGTTCGCATCGGCGGCGTGCCGGTCGTGACCGGCGCCGACGGGGTGCGCTCGCTCGAGGTGGCGCACCGCATCACCGCCAGCATCGCCGAGAACCGGGCGAGGCTGAACCTCGCCTGATATTCAGAGCGCGCCCGTCAATGACGGTCGCGCTCCGAGTCTTTAAATCGCTCACGGCAGCCGGCCGTCGTGCGATTCCGCGCGCCTATCGGCGCGACGGCCGGCGCCTGCGCGGGCACGCCGCATACGCGGCGGGCCGCTGTCGCGGCCTGTCGCGCGTCCGTCAAAGACGGACGCGCTCCAGCCGTGTCTGGCGCGTCGTGTCTGGCAGGCCTACTCCGCCGCGTCGCGCGTGACGCCCGTGCCCGGCAGCGGCTCGTAGCCGACCACGGGCTTCGCGGGCGGCTGCTCGTAGGTGATCTTGCTGTGGCTCAGCCCCGCGTCCACCAGGCTCGCAGCCATCTTGATCGCCCACGGGATCGGATCGACCACGGGAACGTCGTAGCCCCGGGCGAGCAGCCCCTGGCGCACGGCGTCCGCGCAGCCCAGCATGCCGGTGCAGCCGAAGATGATCGCATCGGCGCCGTCCTCCTCCACCGCACGGACGGCCTCTTCGGCGAGCGCTGCCTTGGTGCGATCCAGGTCCTGCTCCAGCTCGAGCACCGGGATCGAGACGGAGCGGACCGACGCGAGCTTCTCGCGCACGCCGTAGATCTGCGCCTGATGCTCGAACTGCGCGCGCAGCCGCTTGAGCACGGTGACGACGCTGAAGGTGTGCCCCAGCATGGAGGCCACGTGCATCGCCGCCTCGCACGGCCCGATCACGGGGATGGAGACGCATTCCCGCCCCGGCAGCATGCCGGGATCGCCCATGCAGTCGATCACCACCGCGTCGCAGCCCTCGCGCTCGGCCTCGACAATCTTGGCGATCGTGCCGGGAACGGCCAGCGCCTCGTCGTACTCGCATTCGATCGAGGCCGGCCCGGTCTCGATCTCGATATGGCTGACCGTCAGGTCCGGCCGCTCCAGCGCGCGGAACTCGGACTTGTCGCGAAACCCCCAGGTCGTGATCGGGGTCACCACCCTCACATCAACTGCCATCTTCGGTCCTCCCTCGGCCGTGCTCATCACCGGCTTACCGCCGCAGCCCGTTTCGTTCAAGGAAAGACGTGTGCTGGGCGGAGTCCTCGCGCGATTGATTCGGCCTTCCCGCGTGTGTTTCCATGCCGCGAGCTTCAACCCCTCGGCGAGACCGCCCCATGAACGAGAAGCAGCTCGACTCGGAGCTTTTGCCCTACCCGCTGCCGCCCTGGAGGCATCGCTTCCGCACCCTCAGCATCTTCTGCGAGGTCGACGAGGCGGCGCTCCTGCCCCGCGTGCCGGCGCCGCTGGAGCTGGCGTCCGACGTCGTGCAGATCACCGTCATGCACTTCGAGAGCACGGTGCCGACGCGGCCCTACTACGACAGCGCGGTGATCGCCCAAGTGCGCTACGGCGGCGAGGTCGGTGGCCACTGGGTGCACGCCTTCACCAGCACCGACCAGGTGTGCGCCGGCACCCGCGAGCTCTGGGGCTTTCGCATGAAGCTCGCGTCCATGGAGCTTCACGTCGACGCGAACAGGATCTGGGGCTTCACCGAGCGCCTGGGCCGGCGCGTGATCGAGATCGACATGCGGCCGACGGGCCGGGAATTCGAGCCGCTCAAGACCTTTCCGCGCCTCTTCGTGAAGGCGCTGCCGGAAGCCGACCGCGCGGACGCGATCAAACGTCAGGTCGTGCAGCTGCCGGCGGAGACGGAGATCACCGAGACCGTCTGGGGCGAAGGCACGGTCGCCTTCGAGCCGAGCGAGGACGACCCCACGCACCTGCTGAAACCTAGGCGCGTCCTCGGCGCGAGCCTCGTCTCCGGCAACCAGATCCTGCCCTGGGGCGTCGTGCTCTCCGAATAGGCTGCGAGCGGGGCTACACCCGCTCGAGGATCATGGCGATGCCCTGGCCGACGCCGATGCACATGGTGCAGAGCGCGTAGCGGCCGCCTCGCCGTTCCAGCTCGCGGACGGCGGTCAGCACCAGCCGCGCTCCGCTCATGCCGAGCGGGTGGCCGAAGGCGATGGCGCCGCCGTTGGGGTTCACGTGCGGGGCATCGTCCGGCAGCCCGAGCGCGCGGGTGACCGCCAGCACCTGCGCCGCGAAGGCCTCGTTCAACTCGATCACGTCCATGCGGTCGAGATCGAGGCCGGCGTTGGCGAGCACCTTGCGCGAGGCCGGTGCGGGACCCACGCCCATGATGCGGGGCGCGACGCCTGCGCTCGCCATCGCGACGACGCGCGCGCGCGGCGTGAGGCCGTAGCGCCGGGCGGCATCCTCCGACGCCACCAGCAGCGCGCAGGCGCCGTCGTTGACGCCCGATGCGTTGCCGGCGGTCACGGTGCCGTCCTCGCGGAACGGCGTCGGCAGCTTCGCGAGCCCTTCCAGCGTCGTCTGGGGCCGAGGATGCTCGTCCTCGGCGACGACGACCGCATCGCCCTTGCGCCGGGGGATCGTGACCGGGGTGATCTCGCTCGCGAGCCGGCCGTCCTCGACCGCCTGCGCGGCGCGGCGCTGGCTGCGGTATGCGTAGGCGTCCTGGTCGCGGCGCTCGACCTGGTATTCCTCGGCGACGTTCTCGGCGGTCTCCGGCATCGAATCGATGCCATGCGTGGCCTTCATCAGCTTGTTGACGAAGCGCCAGCCGAGGGTGGTGTCGTGGACCGTGGCCTGGCGCGAGAACGCCGTCTCGGCCTTGGCCATGACGAAGGGCGCGCGGGTCATGCTCTCGACGCCGCCGGCAATCGCGAGCGCCCCCTCGCCCGCCTTGATCGCCCGCGCGGCGCTGCCCACGGCGTCCATGCCGGAGCCGCAGAGCCGGTTGACGGTGACGCCCGGCACGCTCTCGGGCAGCCCCGCGAGCAGCGACGCCATGCGGGCCACGTTGCGGTTGTCCTCGCCCGCCTGGTTGGCGCAGCCGAACACCACGTCATCGACGGCCGCCCAGTCGACGCCCTCGTTGCGCGCCATCAGCGCCGCGATCGGCACCGCGCCGAGATCGTCGGGGCGCACGGTCGCGAGCGCGCCGCCGAAGCGGCCGATGGGGGTCCTCTGTCCATCGCAGATGAAGGCCTCGGTCATGGCTTGCGCTTATCCTCCTCTTGAGCGTCCGCGACGAAGCTGAAGGACGCGGGATCGAACACGAGACGCCGCTGCACCGGGAAGAACCGGAGATCGAAGCGCTCGGCAATCAGCCCCCAGATGCCCTGGGGCGCGCGCAGCATCATCAGCACGGCGGCCGCGCCGAGCACGATCAGATACCAGCTTCCGAAGTCCGCCAGCAACTCGCGCAGCACGAAGAACACGATGACCCCGATGATCGGCCCCTCGATGGTGCCGATGCCGCCGATCACCACGATGAAGATGACGTTGGCGGTCCAGTCGATCACGTTGAAGCCGGCTTCCGGCGAGATGCGGAGCTTGGTGAGGAACACCAGCGCGCCCACCATGCCGGTGCCGAAGGCGGCGACGATGTAGACCCAGATCTTGGTGCGGAAGTTGTCGACGCCGAGGCTGCCCGACGCCTCCTCCGAATCGCGGATCGCCGTGAGCGCGAGGCCGTGGCGCGAGCGGAGCAGCAGGTAGACCAGCGCGATGGCGCCGACGGCGATGGCGAGCCCGGTCCAGTAGATCGCCGATTCCCGCCACATGCGGCCGTGCGCGATGCCCCTCACCACCGCCGCCGGCAGGCTCATGCCGGAGCCGCCGCCGAGCGTGGAGACCTGCGCGAAGGAGAGCATGTACACCTCTGCCACGACCCAGGTGCCGATGGCGAAGTAGGCGCCCCGCAGGCGGAAGACGATGAACGCGGTCGGCACCGCGAAGAGCGCCGCCGCGATGCCGGCAAGCGGAATGGCGGCAAGGGGGTGAACGCCCGCGTGGATCGCGAACACGAAGAGCGCGTAGCCGCCGAGCCCCAGGAACGCCTGCTGCCCGACCGAGACCAGGCCCGCGTAGCCCGCCAACAGGTTCCAGAGCTGGGCCAGGGCAAGGTAGTAGGCGATCTCGACGATGGTGCGCATGTCCGCGCGCCCGCCCCAGAAGGGGAGCGAAATCAGCACGACGAGGCCTGCGAGCGCGATCAGCGCGCCGTAGCGGCTCGCAGCCGTGCCGCGCTGAACCCGGTAGGCGGCGGCGCCTTCGCTCACCGGTCCCTCGTGCGCGGGAAGAGGCCGTTGGGCCGGAGCACGAGCACGATCAGGAAGGCCACGTGGCCCGCGAGGATCTGCCCGCCGGGATGGAACTTGGCGCCGATGGCCTGGGCCACGCCCAGGATGACGCCGCCCGCCAGCGTCCCCCACAGGCTGCCGAGCCCGCCGATGATCACCGCCTCGAAGGCGTAGAGCAGCCGCGCCGGCCCGATGGCGGGCGAGAAGTTGGTGCGGATCGCCATGAAGGTGCCGGCGAGCGCCACCACGCCCAGCGCCAGCGCCATGGCGAGCGCGAAGACGTGGCGGTTGTCGATGCCCATCAGCGCCGCGGTCTCGTGGTCGTCGGAGGTCGCGCGGAAGGCGGTGCCGAGCCGGGTGCGGTAGAGCAGGAGCTGCAGGCCCGCGATCACGGCGATTGCCGCCAGGAAGACGATGAGCGGGAACCAGCCGATGGCGATCTGCTCGCCGATGGCGATGCTCGCGGTCTCCAGCGCTCCGGCCTTGAGCCGCTGCGTGTCGGCCGAGAACACCTCCAGCAGCACGTTCTGGATGATGATGGAGAGGCCGAAGGTCACCAGCAGCGGCGGCAGGATGTCGCGGCCGAGGGTGAGGTTGAGAATGCCGCGCTGCAGCGCGTAGCCGATGGCGCCCATCACCGGCACGGTGACGATCAGGCTGAGCAGCGGGTGCACGCCGGTGCCGTTGACCATGGCGAGGCCGAGGAAGGCGGCGAGCACGATCAGGTCGCCGTGGGCGATGTTGACCAGCCGCATCACGCCGAAGATCAGCGAGAGCCCGGTCGCGAACAGCGCGTAGAGGCCGCCCAGCAGCACGCCCTGAATGACGGCGTCGAGCCACCCCATCGCGCGTCCGGTGCCCCCTCAGACCCCGAAGTAGGCCGCGGCCACGTCTTCGCGGGAGAGCTCGTCCGGCCTGCCCTGCAGCGAGACGCGGCCTTCCTGGAAGCAGTAGACGCGGTCGGCGACGGAGAGCGCCTGGTTGATGTCCTGCTCGACCACGACGACCGTGGTGCCCTCCGAGACGATCACCGGCAGCACGGCGTAGAGCTGGCGGATGATGACCGGGGCGAGGCCGAGGCTGAGCTCGTCGCAGAGCAGCAGCGCCGGGTTGCTCATCAGCGCGCGGCCGATGGCGCACATCTGCTGCTCGCCGCCGCTGAGCGCGGTGCCGGGCGTCGCGCGGCGCTCGCGCAGGACCGGGAAGAGCTCGTGCACGCGCTCGATCCGCCACGGTCCTGAGCGCTTGCCGTAGGCGCCGAGCCGCAGGTTCTCCTCCACCGAGAGCGAGGGGAAGAGCAGCCGCCCCTCCGGCACCAGCGCGATGCCGCGGCGCACGATCTCGTGGGCCGGCAGGTGGCCCACCGGCTCACCCTCGAAGGTGACGTGGTCGCGCTCGGACGGCAGCTGCCCGACGACGCTCTTGAGGAAGGTCGATTTGCCGGCGCCGTTGGCCCCGATGATGGCGACCGTCTCGCCCCGGGCCACGTGCACGTCGATCCCGAACAGCGCCTGGAAGTCGCCGTAGAAGGCGGTGAGCTCGTGGGTCGCCAGCACCGCCTCGGGGGCCGCACTCATTCGGCGCTGATCCCCATGTAGACCTCCTGCACCTCGGCGCTCGCCATCACCTGCTGCGGATCGCCCTCGGCGAGTTTCCGGCCGAAGTTGATGACGATGAGGCGGCTCACCACCGAGAGCAGCGCGTGCACCACGTGCTCGATCCAGACGATGGAGACCCCGGTGCGGTGGATCGCCTTGATGGTCTCGATCAACTCGACGCACTCGTGCTCGGTCAGCCCGCCCGCGATCTCGTCGAGCAGCAGCACGCGCGGGCGCGTCGCCAGCGCGCGCGCCATCTCCAGGCGCTTGCGCTCCAGCAGGGTGAGCGCGCCGGCGAGCGCGTTCGCCTTCTCGAGCAAGCCGGTGCGCCCGAGGATCTCGTGGCAGTGCTCGTAGCAGGCGGCCTCGGAGCGGCTGCCGCCGAAGGCCGCGCCCACCAGCAGGTTCTCGAACACGGTCATGTTCGCGAAGGGATGGGGGATCTGGTAGGAGCGGCCGATCCCCATGCGGCAGCGCTCGTGCGCCGGCGTGCGCGTGATGTCGCGGCCGGCGAAGAGCACGCGCCCCTCGTTCGGCCGCACGCCCCCTGTGATGATGTTGAACATCGTGCTCTTGCCGGCGCCGTTGGGGCCGATGACACCGAGCGCCTCGCTGTCCGCCAGCTCCATGCTGAACTGGTCGGTCGCCCTGACCGAGCCGAAGCGCTTGGAGACGCCCTCCAGCGCGATCAGCGCCGTCATGCCGGCGCCCGTGCGCTGGAGGGCTTCAGAAGCGTGAGCCCTAGCCGATCAGCTCCATGTCGCCGCCGACGGGCACCTCTGGCGCCGTCTCGTTCGACGTGACGATGAGGTCGTAGCCGAAGGGGCCGTCCGGCGTACGCCGCCACTGGCCGCCGACCAGCGGCATCTTCGCCACGTTCTTCACCGGCCCCGAGCCCCACGAGACCGGGCCGGCGATCGTCGCGACGTTGGTGCCGACGATGGAGGCCAGCATGGACCCGGGATCGTTGACGTCCTCCGCCCGGCTCACGACATCCAGCGCCACCTCGAAGATCGAGTGGCCGTAGCCCACCGGCTGGCTCCACTGCTTGCCCGTGGCGGCGGTGAAGGCGGCGGCAAGCTCGCCGCAGGACTGGCCGGTAATGCTCGAGGTGAAGGGGTGCGACGGGCTCCACCAGATCTCGGAGCTGAGGTTGTGCCCGGCGTCGCCCAGCGCCTCGACCGAGACGGGGAAGAGCAGCGCCTTGCCCACCGTCGCCGCCTTGGGCCGGAAGCCCTGCTGCGCCGACTGGGTCCAGAAGGTGGTGAAGTCCGGCGGCAGCACGACGCCCGTGACGATCTCGACGTCGTTATCCTTGAACTCGGAGATCTGGGCCGAGAAATCGTCGGACAGGTTCTGGTAGCGGCCCGGATCGACCAGGGTGTAGCCGGCTCCCGCGAGCGGCTTGGGGAAGCCGAGCTCGGGATGGCCCCAGGCGTTGCCGTCGCCGTCGTTGGGGAAGAGCCCGCCGACCACCTGGTTGGTCTCGAGCTTGCCCCAGAGGTTGAGGAAGACGGCGATCACGTCCTCCAGCCCCCAGAAGTAGTGGTAGGTCCACTGGAAGCCCTCCGCCGGGTTGCCGCCGCGGCCGAAGAAGTAGGGCTGCCACGGGCAGAGCGTGGTGACGCAGGGGACCTCGTTGATCTCCGCCTGGTCGGCGACCGGGTTCGTGGTCTCCGGCGTGTTGCCGGCGCAGAGCAGGTGCACCTCGTCGGAGAGGATCAGCTCGCTCGCGACCTCGGCCGCGCGGTTGGGGTTCGACTGGCTGTCCTTGACGATGATCTCGACGTCGAGGCTCCCGCTGGCGGACTTCACCGTACCCCCGATGGCCTCCAGCACCGAGGCGACGTTGAACTCGTCGGCCTCGGCGAAGGGCGCGAGCGGCCCGGTCTTGGGGCTCACGTAGCCGATCCTCACCGTGTCCGCGGCGCGGACGATGGAGGGGAAGCCCGCGCTGAGCGCAGCCGTCCCCACGGCGCCGGCAGCACCGGCTTTCAGGATGTCGCGACGGGTGCGCCCGCCGCTCTTCGCCTTGCGAGTCTTGAGCGTCATGGGTTGCCCTCCTCTTCCCTTGATCGCGGTTGGGGTGACACTAGAGCATTTCCGTTTTGCACGGAAACGGTCTTGGTATTTCTCGCTCACGGCAGTTGGCCGCCCTGCGATTCCGCGCGCCTGCCGGCGTGACGGCCAACGCCTCCGCGTCGCGCGGTCACGCGCGCAGGCGCGCGATGTGCGCTGCATACGCGGCGGGCCGCTGTCGCGGCCTGTCGCGCGTCCGTCAGAGTCGGACGCGCTCCAGCAAACCTTCACCCCGCCTGCGAGAGAGGCGCGGCTACGCCGCGAGGTCCTCGCCTGAGAGCGCGCGGTCGATCAGCGCGACCGTCTCCGCCAGCCCGTAGAGGGCGATGAACGAGCCCATGCGGGGGCCCTGCCTCTGGCCGAGGAGGATCTCGTAGAGCGCGCGGAACCAGTCGCGGAGCGACTCGAAGGTGTGCCGCTTGCCGACCTCGTAGACCTCGGTCTGGATCGCCTCGGCCTCCGCGTCCGCCGGCAACGCCGCCAGCGCCGCACGCAGGTCGTCGAGCGCCGCGCGCTCCTCCGCCAGCGGCGCGCGGTAGGCCTTCGTCGGCTTCACCACGTCGCGGTAGTAGGTGAGCGCGTGGCCCACGAGCTGGTCGAGGATGGGCGCGGTCTCGGGCGCAGCACCCGGCACGTAGCGGCTGATGAAGCCCCAGAGCACGGCCGGGTCCTCCGTGTTGCAGACGCTCGCGAGGTTCAGCAGGACGGCGTAGCTCAAGCCCGTCTCGGGCGCGGGCGGGTCGCCCGAATGAATGTGCCAGGCCGGGTTCTCGAGCCGCTTGTCCGGCTCCTGGGCCGAATACTTCGCGAGATGCGTCAGGTGATCGTCCACGTGGCGGGGGATCACGTCGAAGTAGAGCCGCTTGGCGCGGCGCGGCGCGTTATACATGAAGAGCGAGAGCGAATCGCGCGAGCCGTAGGCGAGCCACTCCTCGATGGCGAGGCCGTTGCCGCGCGACTTCGAGATCTTCTCGCCGTTCTCGTCGAGGAAGAGCTCGTAGATGAAGCCGGCCGGCGGCCTCGACCCGAGCGCGCGGCAGATCTTGCCGGACAGCTCGACCGAGCTGATGAGGTCCTTGCCCGCCATCTCGTAGTCGACGCCGAGCGCGTGCCAGCGCATGGCCCAGTCGGCCTTCCATTGCAACTTGCAGTGGCCGCCGGTCACCGGGACCGTCATGGTCTCGCCGTCCTCGTCCATGTAGCTCACCGTGCCCGCATCGGTGTCGCGGGCCGCGATGGGCACCTGCAGCACGCGGCCGGTCTTGGGGCAGAGCGGCAGGAAGGGGCTGTAGGTCGCCTGCCGCTCCGCGCCGAGCGTCGGCAGAATGATGCGCATGATCTCGTCGTAGTGACGCAGCACGTCCATGAGCGCTGCGTCGAACTCGCCGGAAAGGTAAGCCTCGGTCGAGCTCTTGAACGTGTAGTCGAAGCCGAAATCGTCGAGGAAGGCGCGGAGCCGCGCGTTGTTGTGCGCCCCGAAACTCTCGTGCGTGCCGAAGGGGTCCGGGATCTGCGTGAGCGGCTTGCCGAGATGCTCCTCGACCATCGCGCGCCCGGGGATGTTGTCGGGCACCTTCCTGAGCCCGTCCATGTCGTCGGAGAAGGCCACGAGGCGCGTCGGGACGTCGCTGAGCAGGGCGAAGGCGCGGCGCACCATGGTCGTGCGCGCCACCTCGCCGAAGGTGCCGATGTGGGGCAGACCCGAGGGGCCGTAGCCGGTCTCGAAGAGCGCATGGCCCTTGGCCGGCGTCTTGCCGCCGATGCGCTTCAGCAGCGCCGCGGCCTCCTTGAAGGGCCAGGCCCTGGCGTTCTGAGCCAGTGCGCGCAGGTCGTGTGCGGTGTCGGTCATCGTCCGGGTCCGGAAGTTGGCGGAACATGCGCCGGGCCGCAGGCGACCGTCAACCGCTATACTCCCACGCGATGCCGCCGCCCCTCGAGTCCCGCGAGTCCTCCCCGCCGCCTGTCACGCTGCCGCTGCCCCGCGCACCGGCGCTGGTGGTGGCGCCGCGCCATGCGGTCTGGCTGGACGAAGACGGCGTGCTCGCCCGAATCTCCCACCGGGAAGCGCGCGAGCGTCTGGCCGCGCCGGGTCCCGCGCCCTACGTCTGCCACGCCAAGGCGATCGTCCGCCGGCTCGGCCTCTCCGCGCTCACGGCGCTCGATGTGCTGGAACTCTTCGCCTTCGTGCACCCGGCGCGGCTCACGGTGCCGACGGTGCGCGGGCTCGCGCGCACGCTCGGCCTCGCGCTGCCCGAGAGCACGGAGGACGAAGCGGCGACCCTGCACGCAGCCGCCGTTCAACTGCTCGGCGCGCTCGCGGCGCCCAGTCTCGCAGGCGCCAGGGACGCGCCTGCGTCTCCTGGTCTTGCAGGCGCCAGGGACGCGCCTGCGTCTCCTGGTCTTGCAGGCGCCAAGGACGCGCCTGCAATTGCACGCACGATGGCGCGCGCCGGCTGGTCCTGGGGCGAAGCGGTGGTGGCCGCGCTTGAGGCCGGCGGCCGCACGCCGGCGGGCTCGGGCCGCGCCGACGACCAGGGCCCGCTCGCCGTCTGGTCCCGGCTCAAAGAATGGCAGGAGAGCGCGCCGCCCGCAGCGCCCGGCCACAACCCGGTGGCGCCGGGGGCCGCGCGCAAGCGCCTCGCGCACCTGCTGGGCGACGGCGCGGAGCCGAGGCCGGAGCAGGCCGACTACGCCTCTGCGGCGTGCGCGGCCTTCGACCCGATGGAGACCGAGGAGCAACCCCACGTGGTGCTGGCGGAAGCGGGCACCGGGGTCGGCAAGACCCTCGGTTACATCGCGCCCGCGAGCCTCTGGGCCGAGCGCAACGAGGGCACGGTCTGGCTCTCCACCTTCACCCGCAACCTGCAGCGCCAGATCGACCAGGAGCTCGACCGCCTCTACCCGGAGCCCAAGACGAAGGCGGAGAAGGTGGTGCTGCGCAAGGGACGCGAGAACTACTTTTGCCTGCTCAACATGGAGGAAGCGGTCGGCCGCAGCGCGCTGGTGCCGGCGGAGCGCATCGCGCTCGGCCTGATGGCGCGCTGGGCGGCAGCGACGCGGGACGGCGACCTGACCGGCGGCGACCTGCCCGCCTGGCTCGCCGACCTGCTCGGCTACGGCCGCACCCTCGGCCTCGCGGACCGGCGCGGCGAGTGCATCCACGGCGCGTGCACGCACTACCGCCGCTGCTTCATCGAGAAGAGCCAGCGCAAGGCCCGCCGCGCGGACATGGTGATCGCCAACCACGCGCTGCTCATGGTGCAGGCGGCGCGCGCGGCCTTCGGCACGGGCGAGGAGCGCGGCGTGCCCACCCGCTACGTGCTGGACGAGGGGCACCACCTGTTCGACGCGGCGGACAGCGCCTTCTCCGCGCACCTCACGGGCAGCGAGGCGCGGGAGCTGAGGCGCTGGCTGCTCGGCCCGGAAACCCGGGGCCGCGGCGGCGCCGGCCGGGCGCGCGGGCTCAGCAGCCGCATCGGCGACCTGACCGAGGGCAGGCAGGCCGCGGCCGAGGCCCTCGAGACGACGTTGACCGCAGCCCGCGCGCTGCCCGGCAACGAGTGGCACCAGCGGCTCGCAGGGGGCTCGCCGCACGGGCCGTGCGAGCGCTTCCTGGCGCTGGTGCGGGAGCAGGTCCTGGCGCGGGCGCGGGAGCCCCAGAGCGGCTACAGCATCGAGGCGCCGGTGGACCCGCTCGTTCCGGGCCTCGCCGACGCGGCTGACGCTCTCCAATCGGCGCTTGCCGACATCGCCCGGCCGCTGGGCCGGCTCGCGGCCGCGCTCGCGGCGCTTCTGGATCAGGAAGCCGAGAGCCTGGAGAGCGCCGAGCGCCAGCGCATCGAGGCCGTGGTTCGCGGGATCGAGCGCCGGGCGGGCGAGCAGCTCGGCGCGTGGCTGTCCATGCTCCAGGACATGCAGACCGCCCCGGTCGACGACGACGACTTCGTGCAGGACGAAGCGGGCGCACCCGACCCGGCGGGCTTCGTCGACTGGTTCGCGATCTCCCGCATCGAGGGGCGCGACGTCGATGTCGGCATGCACCGCCACTACATGGACCCGACGATCGCGTTCTCCGAGTTCGTCATGGGCAGCGCCCACGGCGCGCTCATCACCTCGGCGACATTACGGGACGGCACCGGCGACGAAGAGCAGGACTGGGCCGCGGCGGAGGCGGCGACAGGCGGGCGCTACCTGAAGGCGCCGGCGATCCGCGCCGCCCTCCCCTCCCCCTTCGACTACGGCGAACAGACCCGCGTGCTCGTGGTCACCGACGTGCGGCGAGGCGCGCCGGATCGGGTCGCCGCGGCTTACCGCGCGCTCTTCACGGCCGCAGGCGGCGGCGCTCTGGGTCTCTTCACGGCCATCGCCCGGCTGCGCGCGGTTCACGAGCGGATCGCGGGCGCGCTGGACGAGGCCGGGATCGCGCTCTGGGCCCAGCACGTCGACCCGCTCGACACGACGACGCTGGTCGACATCTTCCGCAGCGAGACCGATGCCTGCCTGCTCGGTACCGACGCGGTGCGGGACGGCATCGACGTGCCCGGCGAGAGCCTGCGCCTGATCGTGTTCGACCGCGTGCCCTGGCCCCGCCCGGACATCCTGCACAAGGCCCGGCGCAGGGTCTTCGGCAGCGGACGCTACGACGACCGGCTCACGCGCGGGCGGCTGCGGCAGGCCTACGGGCGGCTCGTGCGCCGCGCGGACGATCGCGGCGTGTTCGTCCTGCTCGACCCCGCGCTGCCGAGCCGGCTCAGCGGCGCCTTCCCGCCGGGGGTCACGGTGGAGCGCGTCGGCCTCGCCGAGGCCGTCGAGATCACCCGCGCCTTCGTGGGAACCGAGCGCCGGACACCCTGACGCCGGCCGTGGCCTTGCTGAGAAATACGGGCTAGGGTCCGCGCGCCCTCGAACCAGCCGGTGCACGCATGTCGGACTCGGAGTTGGTACCCCTGCTCAAACGCGTCGCGGAAGCGCTGGAGCGTCTCTCGCCCGCCGGGGCGGAGGACGCCGCGCTGGAGTCGGCCGACGGGTTCGTCTGGCACGCCGACGGCGCGCGCCTGGAGGCCGTGCCCCGGATCAACCGGCTCGAGATTTCGCTGCTCAAGGGGATCGACAGGGTCCGCGACATCCTGCTCGATAACACGCGCCGCTTCGCGCGCGGCCTGCCGGCCAACAACGCCCTGCTCTGGGGGGCGCGCGGCATGGGCAAGAGCTCGCTCATCAAGGCGGTGCACGGCGTGGTCGCGGCGGAAGACCCGGGCGGCCTGAAGCTGATCGAGATTCACCGCGAGGAAATCGCGTCGCTCCCGATCCTGCTCGGCCGCCTGCGCGGCTCTGAGAGCCAGTGCCTGCTCTTCTGCGACGACCTCTCGTTCGAGTCCGAGGACACGACCTACAAGTCGCTGAAGGCGGCGCTGGAGGGCGGGATCAGCGGCCGGCCGGACAACGTCCTCTTCTACGCCACCTCGAACCGGCGCCACCTGATGCCGCGCGACATGATCGACAACGAGCGTTCCACAGCGATCCACCCCGGCGAGGCGGTGGAGGAGTCGGTCTCGCTCTCGGACCGTTTCGGCCTCTGGCTCGGATTCCATCCCTGCGACCAGGCGACGTTCTTCGCCATGGTGGATGGCTACGCCGACCATTTCGGCCTCGGCATCGACCGCGAGACGCTGCGCGCCGAGGCCATCGAATGGAGCATGACGCGGGGCGCACGCTCGGGCCGCGTGGCCTGGCAGTTCGTGCAGGACCTCGCCGGCAGGCTCGGGGTCGGCCTTTCGCCGCCGGGCTGACGGGCTTCCCTACTTGCGGGTGAGCAGTTGCAGCGGGTCCTGCGGCTTGCCGTTGCGGCGGATCTCGAAGTGCGCCTGCGGGCGCGAGACCCGGCCGGACTTGCCCGAACGCGAGATCACCTGGCCCCGCTCCACAACGTCCCCCTTGCCCACCAGGAGCGAATCGTTGTGGGCGTACGCCGTCATCCAGCCGCCCGTGTGGCGGATGAGCACGAGGTTGCCGTAGCCCCTGAGCTCGTTGCCGGCGTAGGCCACCACGCCGTTCTGCGCGGCGCGCACTTCCGTGCCCACGGGCACGGCGATGTTGATCCCGTCGTTGTGCATGCCGCCCGGCTTGGAGCCGAAGCGGGAAATCACGCGGCCCTCGGCCGGCCAGAGGAAGGTGTTGCGCGTGGGCGGCAGCGGCACGTCTGCCCCGTCGGCCCGCCGCGCCAGCGCGGAGATCGAGGATGGATCCGATTGCGCCGGGTCCGCGCGGGCCTCGCGGTGCGCGGGCGCGTCCGGCGGCATGGGCGCCGGGCCGTCCTGGAACGCAAGCGGATCGGCAGAATCCGTCGGTGCGGCCACCGCGCTCGGCTGCCCGGGGGCCGGCCCTGGGGGCTCGACGGCCGCGACCAGCACCGCGCGGGCGGGCGCCCCGGTCTCGCTCTCCGCCACGCCCTCTTCGCGGGCCGGAGCGAGCGGCTCGGCAGCGGTTATCTGCACCTGAGGCGCGGGCGCTGCGATCTCGGTGGTCGCCACGCTCGTGCCGTTCCGGGCCGCATTCCACGTCTCCTCGACCGGCGGCTCGCGGTGATGGGCGGCATAGGCGGCCGGAAGCGGAACCCGAATCCGCTGGCCCACCAGCAGCCAGTAGGGTTCGCTCAGCCCGTTCAGCGCGATGATGTCGCGCGCCGCGACGCCATGCTGGCGCGCGATGCGGTGAACGCTGTCGCCCTCCGCGACCGTCAGCAGCAGGGATGTCGGCTTCCCGTGCGGCTCCGGCGGCGGCATCCTTTCCTCCGGCGCCGCAGCGACGTAATCCGTCGGGGGTGTCGGCTCGATCTCGTCTATGTCGGCAGGCGCACGCTCCACGGAGCCGAGCGAGTAATCCGTGCACGCGCCCACGCCCAGCAGGAGGGCCGCCATCAGGGCAGCGCCCGAGAGCCGCCCGAGCGGGCCGGCCTTGCGGAGGTGGACGATCATTCGATGACTTCTCGCAGCCATGTCAATGTCCGCCGGTGGGTGAGGTCCATGTGGAGAGGCGTGACCGAGACGTAGCCCTCGTCGATCGCGCTCATGTCGGTGCCGCGCTGGCCGCTGCCGGCCGCCGGCAATTGCGCGCCGATCCAGTAGTAGGGCCTGCCCCGGGGGTCGATGCGTTCTTCCAGGGTGTCGTCCAGCGCGTGGAGTCCCTGGCGCACCACCTTGATCCCGCGCACGTCTGCGGGCGGCAGGTCGGGGAAGTTCACGTTGATGAGGACGCGCTCGGGCCAGCCGCGCTCGATCAGCGCCGGCAGCAGCCGCCCGGCCCATTGCTCGGCGGTCGCCCAGTGGTGCTTGCGGCTGTTGCCGTAAGCCTGGCTGAGAGCGACCGCCGGCGCGCCGAACAGCGTCGCCTCCATCGCCGCCGCGATGGTGCCGGAATAGGTCACGTCCTCGCCGACGTTGGGGCCGTCGTTGACGCCGGAGAGCACCAGGTCGGGCGGGCTGTCGGCCAGGATCTTGTTGAAGGCGAGAAAGACGCAGTCGGTGGGCGTGCCGTTGACGGCGTAGCGGCGCCGGGAGATGTGGCGGAGACGCAGCGGGCGGTGCAGCGTGAGCGAGTGGGACGACGCGCTCTGCTGGGTCTCGGGCGCCACCACCCACACGTCGTTCGAGAGGCTGCGCGCCACGCGCTCCAGCACCTTGATGCCGGGTGCGGCGATGCCGTCGTCGTTGGAGACGAGGATGCGCATCAGCCGATCGCTTCCAGCCCGCTCATGTAGGGGCGCAGCGCCTCGGGCACGCTCACGCTGCCGTCGCTCCGCTGGTAGTTCTCGAGCACCGCGACCAGGGTGCGGCCCACCGCGAGCGCCGAGCCGTTAAGGGTGTGCACGAATTGCGTCTGCTTCTCGCCGGCCTTGCGGTAGCGCGCGTTCATGCGCCGGGCCTGGAAATCCCAGCAATTGGAGCAGCTCGAGATCTCGCGGTAGCGCCCCTGCCCCGGCAGCCAGACCTCGATGTCGTAGGTCTTGCGTGCGGAGAAGCCCATGTCGCCGCAGCACAGCACGACGACGCGGTAAGCGAGGCCGAGGCGCTTCAGCACCTCTTCGGCGCAGGCGGTCATGCGCTCGTGCTCGGCTTGCGAGTCCTCGGGCCGGGTCACGCTCACCAGCTCGACCTTGGAGAACTGGTGCTGGCGCAGCATGCCTCTGGTGTCCTTGCCGGCGGCGCCGGCCTCGGCGCGGAAGCAGGGCGTGTACGCCGTGAAGCGGAGCGGCAGCGAGCCCTCGTCCAGGATCTCGCCCGAAACGAGGTTGGTGAGCGGCATCTCGGCGGTCGGGATCAGCCAGCGGCCGTCGGTGGTGTGGAACAGATCCTCCTCGAACTTCGGCAGGTTGCCGGTGCCGAAGGCGGCGGCATCGCGGACCAGCAGCGGCGGCGCGGTCTCGGTGTAGCCGAACTCGGTGGTGTGCATGTCGAGCATAAAGGCGGCGAGCGCACGCTCCAGCCTGGCCAGCGCGCCCGAGAGCACGACGAAACGGGAGCCAGAGAGTTTTGCGGCCCGCTCGAAGTCCATGAGGCCGAGGGCCTCGCCGATCTCGAAGTGCTGCCTGGCGCCGCCTGCCGTGCGCGCCTGCTCGCCCCACAGCCTGATCTCGACGTTGGCGCTCTCGTCGGCGCCGTCGGGCACATCGTCAGCCGGCAGGTTGGGGAGGCCCGAGAGCAGTTCGTCGAGCTCGGCGGCGCGCGTCTTGTCGTCGCGCTCCAGCGCTTGCGCTTCGACCTTCAGCGCCGCGACCTGGGCGACGAGAGCGGTGGTGTCCTCACCGCGCGCCCGTGCGGCGCCGATCTGCTTCGACCGCTGGTTGCGCCTTCTCTGACAATCCTGAAATGCGGTCTGAACCTCGCGCCGGCGGGCATCGAGCGCAAGCACCCGGTCCGCGTGCGGTTCCACGCCGCGCCGGGCCAGGCCGCTGTCGAACAGATCCCCGTTCTCGCGAATCCATCTGGCGCTGAACATGACGGGCGGGCTTTTGAACCCTCGAAAATCCTTTGTCAACAAGTCGATGCCGGGATTTCATCGGTCCGCAGGTCCGGCAAGCAGCGGCAAATGCCGGCAATGATGGCTGTAACACTGGGAAAGACGGCAACGTGGATGTACATGGCGCGGGCTGGAAGACTGACTTAAACTCCACCGACGATTCGCCCGTTGCTATCCCGATTCTTGTCGAATTCTTCCAAAATCCGGCCCCGAGTCGCGCCTGCTTCGGCGCGCGGCGCGCGGCGGACGTGGCCGGCGCAGGGGGACCGAACGAATGGCCGATCGCCCGGATGAACGGGGCCTCTCCATCGGCGATGCCGTGCGCTTCACGCATCGCGGCAGGACGATCGGCGGGCACCTCTACCGGCGGCAGGGGCGGCGGCGGCTCGCCACGGTGATCGACGACAAGGACAGGCTGTGGAAGGTGACGGAGGAGGCTCTGACTCCGTCGGGCGAGCCGCGCCGGGCCACGATGATGACGGGGACCGACGCGGCCCGCGCCCGCTGGCGGGTGGGCGACAGGGTGGCGTTCTCCGACGCGGATGGCGAGCGGCACAGCGGCAAGATCGTCAAGCTCAACCCGACGCAGGCCAGGGTGCGCGCAAGCCGGGCGCTCTGGAACGTTCCCTACGGCGGGCTGAGCGACGCGGGCAGCGGGAAGAAACGGACGCGCGACGGCGCGGAACGCCTGACCCGCATCGCCGCATTGGCCCGGAAGCTGATGGACGAGCACGGCCTCGATACGTGGACCTTCGCCTTCCTCGAAGCGGAGCGGCGCCTCGGCGACTGCAACTACCAGGACCGCGTGATCCGCGTGGGCCGTACCCACGCGCTCGACGCCGGCGAGGCCGAGATCAGGGACACGATCCTGCACGAGATCGCCCATGCGCTGGCAGGCCCCGAGGCCCGCCACGGCGCCGTGTGGAAGGCCACGGCGCGCCGCATCGGCGCCACGCCCCGCGCGAACGTCTACGAGCGGAAGGGGCGGTGACGGCGGCGAACGGCCGATCCGCAAGGGGCATCAATGGAAACCGATTGCCTCGCAGGCACGGTATTGTTCATAGTGCCGAGGAAGAAAACGCCGCCGATCGGTAAACGGGTCCCGGGGATCGAGTAGTGCTGCGGGGTGCGTGCGGGAGCGAACCATCAGGCAAGCCCGCGACAGGCTCTTCGGTCGGGCGCGTGACGCCGTAGCGAGGGAAGCGCAGCCGTGATCAGCACGATGCGCGGCTACATTTTCGTGGTCGACCTGGTCAACCGCCGCGTCGGGCGCGTCATCATGTACGGCATGTTCGCGATCATGGCGATTCTGCTGTGGTCGTCGCTGTCCAAGACGTTTTTCAACCCCTCGCTCTGGACGCTGGAAATGGCCCAGTTCGCGATGGTGGGCTATTACATTCTGGGCGGCCCCTACGCGATTCAAACCAACGCAAACGTGCGGATGGACCTGTTTTACGGCTCCTGGCCTGCCCGCAGAAAGGCGTGGTTCGACGTCTTCACGGTATTCTTCCTCCTGTTCTATCTCGCGGTTCTCTTGTGGGGCGGAATCGACTCCATGATCTACAGTTTTCAGTATGGGGGCGAGCGGAGTCCCAGCGCCTGGCGGCCTTATCTCTGGCCGATCAAGGTCACCATGGTCGTCGGCATCGTGCTGATGATCTTCCAGTCGGTCTCCGAGTTCTTCAAGGACATCCTGCGGCTGCGAGGCACCGAGTTCTGATGTCCTACGAGCTCATCACGATCCTGATGTTCGCGCTGATGATGCTCATGCTGGCGACCGGCCAGCGCGTCTTCGCGGCCATCGGCTTCGTCGCCGTGCTCTCTGCGCTTCTGCTCTGGGGCGACCGGGGCGGCTACGACCTGGGCTTCGCCGCCGCCATGAAGCTCATGAAATGGTATCCGCTGCTCACGCTGCCGATGTTCATCTTCATGGGCTACGTGCTCTCGGAATCGAAGATCGCGGACGACCTCTACCGCATGTTCCACGTCTGGACCGGCGGCATGGCCGGCGGGCTCGCCATGGGCACCATCGGCCTCATGGTGCTGGTCTCGGCGATGAACGGGCTGAGCGTCGCCGGCATGGCCATCGGCGCCACCATTGCGCTGCCGGAGCTGCTGCGGCGCAACTACGACAAGCGCATGGTGACCGGCGTCATCCAGGCCGGAAGCTCGCTCGGCATCCTCGTGCCGCCCTCGGTGGTGCTCGTGCTCTACGCGATGATCGCGCGCCAGCCCGTGGGCCAGCTCTGGCTTGCCGGGCTCTTCCCCGGGCTGATGATGGCGGCGCTCTTCGTGCTCTACATCTATCTGCGCTGCCGGATCACGCCGAACCTCGGCCCCGTCCTGCCCAGGGCCGAGCGCGACATTCCCTGGCCCGAGAAGGTCCGCCTGCTCCGCGCCGGCCTCCTGCCTCTCTTCATCTACGCGGTGATGATCGTGCCCTTCGTCACCGGCTCGACCTCGCTCGTCGAATCGTCCGCCATCGGCGCGCTCGCGGCCTTCCTCGCGGCCGTCGTCAGGCGCCGCATGAACCGGGTGGTGTTCGAGAACTCGGTGCGCAACACGCTCCGCATCACCTGCATGTTCATGTGGATCATCCTGGCGGCGCTGGCCTTCGGCTCGGTGTTCGACGGGCTCGGCGCCGCCAAGGCGATCGAGAACCTGTTCACCGACCAGATGGGACTCTCGCCCTGGATGGTCCTCATTCTCATGCAGCTGTCGTTCCTGGTGATGGGAACGTTCCTCGACGACACGGCGATGCTGGTGATCGTGGCGCCCCTCTACGTCCCGCTCGTCGATGCTCTGGGATTCAACCTGATCTGGTACGGCATCCTCTACACGATCACGACGCAGATCGCGTACATGACGCCGCCCTTCGGCTACAACCTGTTCCTCATGCGGGCGATGGCCCCGCCGGAAGTCACCCTACGGGATATTTACCGCTCCATAATTCCATTCGTCGGCGTGATGATTTTAGCGCTCGCGATTATCATGATCTTCCCGGAAATCGCCCTGTGGTTCCCGGCCTACGTTTACGGATACTAGGACGAAACGCAGTTCACTGTTTCAACAACCTGCAAGGAGAAAACCGATGACGACACGGCGTAATCTTCTCAAGGCGGCCGCCGCTGTGCCGGCCGCTGCCGCAGCGGCTTCCATCGTGAAGCCTGCGGTCGCGCAGGCGCAGATCACCTGGCGCATGCAGACCTATGCCGGCCCCGCCCTGGCCGAGCACGTGGTGAAGCCCGCGATCGACATGTTCAACAAGATCGCGGGCGAGCGCATGCAGATCGAGCTCTTCTTCTCGGACCAGATCGTGCCGACGGGCGAGCTCTTCCGCGCCATGCAGGGGGGCACCATCGACGCGGTGCAGTCCGACGACGATTCCATGGCGTCGCCCACCGAGGTCACGGTCTTCGGCGGGTACTTCCCGTTCGCATCGCGCTATTCGCTCGACGTGCCCGTGCTCTTCAACCAATACGGCCTGAACGAAGTCTGGGGCGCCGAGTACGAGAAGGTCGGCATCAAGCACATCTCGGCCGGCGCGTGGGATCCCTGCCACTTTGCCACCAAGGACCCCATCCATTCGCTCGCCGACCTGGAGGGCAAGCGGGTCTTCACCTTCCCCACCGCCGGGCGCTTCCTGACCCAGTTCGGCGTGGTCCCGGTCACGCTCCCCTGGGAGGACATCGAGGTCGCGGTGCAGACCGGCGAGCTCGACGGCGTCGCCTGGTCCGGCATCACCGAGGACTACACGGTGGGCTGGGCCGACGTGACCAACTACTTCCTCACCAACAACATCTCCGGCGCCTGGATCGGCCACTTCTACGCCAACATGGAGCGCTGGAACGAGGTGCCCGAGGACCTGCAGACCCTGCTGCGCGTGATCTGCGAACAGTCCCACTACTATCGCCAGTGGTGGTACTGGGGCGGCGAGGCGAGCCTGCGCGTCCACGGCACGAAGATGCAGCTGACCTCGATCCCGGACGAGGAGTGGGCGCAGGTCGAGGCCGCAGCCCGCGCCTTCTGGGACGAGATCGCGGCCGAGTCCGAGACCAAGGCCAAGGTGGTCGAGATCTTCAAGCAGTACAACGCGGACATGGAGAAGGCCGGAAGGCCCTACCGCTACGGCTGATCGGCGAGCGGCGGCCCCGCGGCGTTCGGCGCGGGGCCGCCCCTCCCATTCGACCTGATGGCAGCCGCGCCTACCGCGGGAACGTTGCCCCGTTGATGTCGATCACCGTGCCGGTGGCGTGGCGGGCGGCGCCGGAGGCGAGGAAGGTCACGATGTTCGCCACTTCCTCGGGCGGGATCAGCGTGCCGAGCGCGTTCTCCGCGAGCGGGCCGCGGTCGCCGGTCTCGTCGATGTAGTCCCACGACATGTCGGTGCCGACCCAGCCGGGCGCCACCGCATACGAGAGGATGCCGTCCGCGCCGTGGGTGCGGGCCAGCGTGTGGCTCAGCGCGTTGAGGGCGCCCTTGCTCGCCGCGTAGGAGCCGAGCAGCGGCTTCTCGCCGCGGTGCGCGGCCCGGCTCGACAGGTGGATCAGGATGCCGCCGCCCCGCGACTGGAAGTGCTCGACGGCGCGCGTGGCGAGCTCGGCCGGCGCGATGAGGTTGATCTGCAGGATGCGCTGCCAGACGGCGCGCCAGGCGGCGGGCCAGCCGGCCTCGTCGCTGATCGCGGGCTCGGCCTGGTAGATGGCCGCGTTGTTGACCAGCACGTCGATCCGCCCCTGCCAGGCGAGCGCCTGCTGCCAGAGCGCCTGGGGCGCGGCCTCGTCTCCGAGGTCGGCGCCGACGACGTGGCAGCGCTCGGGCGCGGCTTCCGCCAGTGCCTCGGCTGCGTCCCTCCGCGTGTTGTAGTGGATGACGACGGAGGCGCCGCCATCGAGCAGCGAGCGGACGCAGCAGGCGCCGATGCCCCGCGATGCGCCGGTGACCAGCACCACCTTGCCGTCGACGCCGACCGTGTGGCCCGTTTGGCCCGTCTCGCGATCCTCAGCCATCGCCTCCCCCGTCGCTCCCGACAACCAGCAGAGGCCGGGACCATACAGCAAGACGCGACCCGCGCATGCGCCGCATTTCCCGGCCGGCGCGGGCGTGCCATGCTTGCGCGCGGCGGCGGCTTCGGAGGCAGGCGCCGATGCGCAAGCGCATCCACCTCAACGCGTTCTCGATGAACTGCGTCTCCCACATCCAGCATGGCCTCTGGGTGCGGGACGACACGCGCCAGCGCGCGTTCAACCGCATCGAGCCCTGGATCGAGCTTGCCCGGCTGCTCGAACGCGGCGGCTTCGACGCGCTCTTCCTCGCGGACGTGATCGGCACCTACGACCTCTATCGCGGCGGGCCGGAGACCGCGATCGAGGAAGCGGTGCAGATCCCGGCGAACGATCCCATGCCGCTCATCCCGGCCATGGCGACGGCGACCGAGCATCTCGGCTTCGCCTACACCAGCTCCGTGCTCCAGGTACCGCCCTTCACCTTCGCCCGCCAGATCTCGACGCTGGACCACCTCACGCGCGGGCGCATCGCCTGGAACATCGTGACCTCGTACCTGCCGAACGCGGGCACCAATCTCGGCTTCGGCGGGCTGCCGCCGCACGACGAGCGCTACGCCCGCGCCGAGGAATACCTGGAGGTCGCCTACAAGCTGTGGGAGGGAAGCTGGGAGGAGGACGCGGTGCTCTGCGACACCGCGCGGGGCCGCTACGCCGACCCGGCCAGGATCCACCCTATCGACCACGCCGGCCGGTACTACGAGGTCGCCGGGCCGCACCTCTCCGAGCCCTCGCCGCAGCGGACGCCGCTGCTCTTCCAGGCCGGCTCGTCGGACCGGGGACGCGAGTTCGCCGCGACCCATGCGGAGTGCGTCTTCATGTTCGCCTCCATGCGGAGCCTCAAGGCGTCCACCGGGGTGGTGCAGGACGTGCGCGCCCGCGCCGCGCGGCGGGGCCGGGCGCCGGAGGACATCCTGTTCTTCCAGGGCGTCACCCCGGTGGTGGGGGGCACGGAAGCGGAGGCCGAGGCCAAGGCGGCCGGGTACGTGGAACAGTCGAGCGTGGAAGGCGGGCTCGCGCACATGAGCGGCAGCGTCGGCGTGGACCTCGGCGCCATCGACCTCGACGCGCCGCTGGCGAGCCTCGAGACCGACGCCATCCAGGGCGTCGTCCGGGGCGTGATCGAGTCGGCGCCGGACAAGTCGCTCACCTTCCGCGACCTCGTGCGCTCGCGCGCTTCCGGCCAGTTCCTCGCCGGCACGCCGGAGCAGATCGCGGACACGTTCCAGGCCTGGCACGAGGCCGGCGTGGACGGCTTCAACATCGTCTACGCGGTGACGCCGGGCACCTTCGCGGACTTCATCGAGGGCGTGGTGCCGGTGCTCCGCCGCCGCGGGCTGGTGCAGGAGGACTATGCGCCGGGCACGCTCCGCGAGAAGCTGTTCGGGCAGGTGCGCCTGCCGGCGCGACATCCCGCCGCCCAATACCGCCGCCAATAAGGAGGACGCCATGGACGCCGACGAACTCAGATCGCTGCAGGCGCCGCTCAAGGAGCGCTACCGCGAGGACGCGGACGCCGCGCTCATCGTGCTCAAGGCCTCGGGCGCGGTGGACGGCTCGGGCATCGCCTGCTCGGTCGATACCGGCAAGGCGCTGGTGGAGGCCGGCCTGCACCCTTCCGGCGGCGGCACGGGCCTGCAGGCGTGCTCCGGCGACATGCTGCTGCAGGCGCTCGTCGCCTGCGCCGGGGTGACGCTCAAGGCGGTCGCGACCGCGCTCTCCATCGACATCCGACACGCCAGGGTGAGCGCCGAAGGCGATCTCGACGTGCGGGGGACGCTCGGCGTCGACCGCGACGCGGCGGTGGGATTTCGCGCGATCCGGCTCCACTTCGCGCTCGAGAGCGACGCCGCGCCGGATGACCTCGAGAGGCTCTACAAGCTCACCGAGCGCTACTGCGTGGTCTACCAGACGCTCACGGGCGGCACCCCGGTGACCGTCAGCCGCAGCGACGGCGCGGGCGGGAGCTGAGCGGACGGCAGCGTGGCCAACGCCGGGCGCGCGGGGTAGAAGCTGCCGTCATGGCTGGCAGGACCTCATACCGCCCCGTCGTCCTCTGCGTGCTGGACGGCTGGGGGCATCGGCAGGAGACGGAACACAACGCCATCGCCCTCGCCGAGACGCCGGTGTGGGACCGCCTCACCGGGAACCGCCTCACCGGGAACCGCGCGTGGGGGCTGCTCGCGACTGCCGGCGCGGCCGTCGGGCTGCCCGAAGGCCAGATGGGGAACTCCGAGGTGGGGCACATGACCATCGGCGCGGGCCGGGTCGTGCTGCAGGACCTGCCCCGCATCGATGCCGCCGTGGCCGACGGCTCGCTCGCACGCAACCCCGCCCTCCTCTCGCTGATCGAGCGGCTGCGGCAAAGCGGAGGACGCTGCCACCTGATGGGCCTGGTCTCGCCGGGTGGCGTCCATTCCCACGAGCATCACGTCGCGGCACTCGCGCGGATCGTGAGCGAGGCCGGCGTGCCCGTGCGGGTACACGCCCTCCTCGACGGCCGCGACGTGCCGCCGCGTTCGGCCGGGGGCGACCTGCCGCGCTTCGAGGCGACGCTCGGCGATTTGCCCGACGTGCGGATCGCGACGGTTGCCGGCCGCTACTACGCCATGGACCGCGACCGGCGCTGGGAGCGGACCGCGCGGGCCTACGACGCCCTGGTGAACGGGCAAGGCTGCCCGGCGGCGGACGCGACGGCAGCCGTCGCCGAAAGCTACGCGCGCGACGTTGGCGACGAGTTCGTCGAGCCCGCCGCGATTGCCGGCTACGCGGGCATGGCGGACGGCGACGGGATCGTCATGGCCAACTTCCGGGCCGACCGCGCGCGGCAGATCATGGCGGCGCTGCTCGACCCCGCCTTCGACGGCTTCGCAACCGAGCGGCGGGTGCGCTTCGCCGCCGCCCTCGGCATGTGCAGCTACTCGGAAAGCCTGGACCGCCTGGCCGGGACGATGTTCCCGCCGCAGCACGTGGCGGACGGCCTCGGCGCGGTTGTCTCGCGCGCCGGGCTGCGCCAGCTCCGCATCGCCGAGACCGAGAAGTACGCCCACGTGACGTTCTTCCTCAACGGCGGCGGGGAGCGCGAGATGCCGGGCGAGGAACGGGTGCTCGTGCCCTCGCCCAGGGTGGCGACCTACGACCTGCAGCCCGAGATGTCGGCGGCGGAGGTCACCGACGGCGTTGTCAAGGCCGTCGCGGGCGGGCGCTTCGACCTGATCGTCGTGAACTACGCCAACACCGACATGGTGGGCCACACGGGCGACCTGAAGGCGGCGATGGCGGCCGTCGCCGCCGTGGACCGCTGCCTCGGGAGGCTCGCGGGTGCAGTGGAGGCTGCCGGCGGCGCGCTCCTCATCACCGCCGACCACGGCAACGCGGAGAAGATGCGGAGCGTGGACGGCGAGACGCCGCATACCGCGCACACGCACGGCGCCGTGCCTGCCGTGCTCGCAGGCGCGCCGGGGCTGGCGCTCCGCGACGGCACGCTCGCCGATACCGCGCCGACGGTGCTCGACCTGATGGGCCTGGCCCAGCCGGCGGCGATGACCGGGCGCTCGCTGGCGTTCGCCGCACCGGCCCAGGATGCGGCGGTGGAGGACGCGGCGCGGGCTACGCGCCCTCGGCAATCACGGGCTCGATAGCGGCGCCCAGGCGCAGCAGCCGCTCCTCGTCGCCGGGCGGGGCCATGAGCATGAGGCCGACCGGAATGCCGTTCCCGTCCCGTCCGCAGGGCAGCGTCAGCGCGCAGCAGTCGAGGTAGTTGCCGATGCGCGTGTTGCGGAGCGCCGCCGTGTTGGCGGTCCTGTAGACCTCGGCGTCGGCTTCGAGCGCGGCGATGGGCGGCGGGCTCTGCGCCGCCGTCGGCATGAGGAAGACGCCGTGCCGCCTGATGCGCGCGTGCAGGCTGGGCGCGAGCGCGGCAAGCCCCTGCTTGGCCCGCGCGGCATCGGTGGCGGACATCTCCGCGCCCACGCGAATGCGCTCGTGGATGGGCGCGTAGATCAGGTCGGGATTGGCCTCGATGACGTCGTACCAGAGCGCGTGGCACTCGGCGGCGTGATAGGCGCCGAAGCGGCCCACCAAATCCTCCACCGCATCGAACTCGGGCACCGCGGTCTCGTCGATGGCGCAGCCGGCGGCACGGAGCCGCTCGACCACGCCCCGCGCCGCAGCGTCGACGCCGGGATCCAGGTTCTCCCACACCAGCGTGGCGGGCAGCGCGAAGCGGGCGCGGGAGAGGTCGGCGCCGGCGAGGTCCGGCGCCGGGCGGCTGCCTGCGCCGACGCGCCCGTCGAGCACGGCAAAGAGCGCCGACGCGTCGGCCACGTCGTGGGTGAGCGGGCCCACCGTATCCATGCTGGTGCTGAGCCCGAGCACACCGTCGCGCGGCAGCCGCCCGACGCTCGTCTTCAGCCCGACGAGGCCGTTCCAGGCCGCCGGCACGCGGACGGAGCCGCCCGTGTCCGAGCCGATGGCGGCGGCGGCGAGGCCGCGCGAGAGGGAGACGGCGGCGCCCGAGGACGAGCCGCCCGGTATGCGCGGCACGGCCTCGTCGAAGGGGTTGGGCGGGGTGCCCATCTGCGGGTTGAGGCCGAGGATGGAGAAGGCGAATTCGGTCTGGTTGGTCTTGCCGAGGCAGACCAGCCCGGCGCGGGTGGCGCGGGCGAGAACGGTCGCGTCGCGCTCCGCGATGCGCTCGGCCAGCGCCGGCGTGCCGTGGCTGGTGACGTCGCCCGCGCTGTCGTAGAGGTCCTTCCACGAGATCGGCACGCCGTCGAGCGGCGACTGCCTGTTGCCGGCTCGAGCGCGCCGGCGGGCGGCCTCGGCCTCCGCGCGGGCGCGGGCAGGCGTGAGGCGGAGATAGATCGTGCGCGCGCCGTCGGCCGCCGCGATGCGCTCGAAGAAGAACTCGGTCAGCGCACGCGGGTCGATGGCGCCGCTCTCGATGCCTGCGCCGAGCGCCAGCGCGCTCATCCGATGCCAGTCTGCGCTCATCGCAACGTCCTCCGGCCGCTTCCCTGCCCACGACGGGCTTCCTTGTAGACACTCGCGGCCGTCCTTGATAGCCGGGCCGGGGTCACGCGGTCGAAGGCGGAAGGAATTCGGGCGGCGCAAGGAGGGTGCGGTACGACATGCGCGCGTGGTATAGATTCGGGCGCGGCAGTGCGCCGGCTCAACGGCACGGCCCACCGAATCAAAACCATGCCAGGGAGGCATCAATGGCGATGAAGATTACGCGACGGCAAGCTCTCAAGGCCGGCGCCGCAGGCGTGGTGCTCACCTCGCCGATCGGTATCGCGCCCAGGTTCATCCGGCCCGCGCGGGCAGCAGGCCTGGCGCCCGGGATGACCGGCGGCCCCACCGGCTTCGAGGGGGCGGAGCGCTACCAGTACAACGAGACCATGTCCGAAGGCCGCGCGGTCGAGGGCATGCGCAAGCTGAAGGCGGAAGGCAAGGCGCCCGAGAAGCTCAACATCCTGATGACCGACGGTGCCATCGGCCACTTCACCAATGCCTGGCCGCCGGACGGCCCGACGCTGCAGTCGATCTGGGAGGCGGAGACCGGGGTCAAGCTCGAGTTCATCCCCGTCTCGCCGGAGGAGCAGTTCAACAAGGTGATCCAGGACGTCACCACCGGCTCCGCCGCATACGACGTCTACACCTTCGGCTACGCGGCCATGGGCGATCTCTCCGAGGCCAACGGCATCGCGCCGCTCGGCGAGTGGATCGACAAGCACGGCGCCGACTTCGCCGACCCCGACCGCGGCATGCCGACGCCCGAATCCTACGACATGCTCTACAAGTACGGCGGCGAGCCGCGTTCCGTCTGCTACGACGGCGACGCCCAGGTCTGGGTCTACCGCAGGGATCTGACGGAAGACCCGGCGAACCAGAAGGAGTTCGGCGACAAGTACGGCTGGGAAATCGGGCCGCCCCGCACCTGGGGCGAGTGCGACCAGCTGGCCGAGTTCTTCACCTCGAAGGGCATGCTCGGCAACGGCAACATGATGAGCCATTTCTGGGGCATCAGCACCTGGTACAACCGCTACGTCAGCAAGGACAATCCCAACCAGCACCTGTTCGACGACGAGGGCAACCCGCTCATCGACACGGACGCCGGCATCCAGGCCACCGAGGAACACGTCAAGAGCCTCGACTGGTCGGACAAGGGCGGCCTCGGCTGGAGCTGGCCCGAGTATTACGGGAACATGGCCAACGGCAACTCGTTCATGCTCGGCACCTTCTCCAACTGCCCGAAGTTCCTCGACAATTCGGAGACCGCGATCGGCGGCAAGATGGGCTCGTTCCTGCCGCCGGGCCACCAGTTCGGCGACCAGCTGGTCAGGCGGTCCACGATCTATCTCGGCAACAACGGCGGGGTGTCCACCCAGAGCCAGTACCAGGAAGCCGCGTACCTCTGGCTGCAGTGGTCGGGGTCCACGCGGATCTTCAGCCTGCTGACCGGCAATCCGGGCGGGTTCTTCGATCCCTTCCAGCTCGCCAACTTCCAGGATCCGCTGGTGATCCAGTCCTACAAGCCCTACCACGTGCCGATCATCGAAGGCACGGTGGCGCGGGCGGTGCCCACCATCGCCATTCCGGGCCAGTTCGCGATGCACAACACGCTGAGCGAGAATCTCGTGTCCGCGCTCGCCGGCGAGATTTCGTCCCAGGAGGCGATGGAGAACACCGCGAAGTCGTGGCGCAAGCACCTTCGCAAGAAGGGCGAGGACAAGATGATCGAGCTCATCAACGCCGCGAAGTCCGGCTGGTCCACGGTCATCGACCCGGCCTGATCCGGAACGCGCCGATTCGGTCCGTCGTGGGCGGTGCGCAGCGTCTGCGCGCCGCCCGCTCCTCTCCCGGCCGTGCTCGCTTCCACGCGACGAGCGGCCGCGCGCGAGCACGGTAAGCGGCGGGAAAGCGCGGCCTGAACAGCGATGCAACGAGCGTACACCTCCCACCTCTGGCGTTACGCGCTGATCCTCGTCGGCGTGGGCCTCGCGCTGCTGCCGGTGGTGTGGATGGCCACGATGGCCTTCAAGCCGCACACCGAGTGGGTGTCGACCGCAGGCGACCTGCACTGGCTGCCGCGCGAGCCCACCTTCGCCAATTTCGAGTACATCTTCACGGGCGAGACGGAAGCCTACTCCATCACCCACGAGCGGACGGCCACCAAGCCGATCATCTCCAGCCTCGTCACCGCGCTGCTGGGCACGGCGATCGCGGTCATCGCCGGCACCATGGGCGCCTACGCGGTCTCCCGCTTCATGGTCGGGCGCAACCTGCCCTTGGGCGTCCTCCAGCTCCGCCTGTTCCCGCCGCTCGCGGTGATGATCCCGGTGATGATCATGTGGGCCTTCATCGGCGCCATGGATTCCTGGTGGGGGCTTTCGCTCATCTACGGCATCGTCACGCTGCCGTTCGCCTTCTGGCTGATGAAGACCTTCTTCGATGAAGTGCCACGGGAAATCGAGGAGGCCGCGCTCGTCGAGGGCTGCAGCTGGTTCCGCGTGTTCTGGAAGATCACGCTGCCGATGGTGAAGGCGGCGCTCGCCAGCACCACGCTCTTCGTCTTCATCCTCAACTGGAGCGACTACGTCATCGCCCTGCTGCTGACGCGCAAGGAGTGGGTGACGATTCCGGTCTACATGAACTCGCTGTCGTCGGCGATGACGGGGCAGATGTACGGCGCCAAGGCGGCGCTCGGCCTCATCGCCGTGGTGCCGCCGGTGGTCTTCGGCATCGCGATCCAGAAATACCTGGTGCGCGGCCTCACCTTCGGGGCGCTCAAGCAATGAGCAAGGCGGAAGCGCAGACCAGGCGGCCCGTGCTCACGCCGCTCGAGCGCCAGGGCAAGGTGCTCGGGCTCTACCTGACGCTGCCGGCCCAGCTGCTGCTGCTCTTCATCGTCGCCTTCCCGCTGGTGATGCAGCTCTACGTGAGCTTCACCTGGTGGGGGCCGCTCGACGGCACGCCGTGGTACATGGCCTACGAGAGCGCCAACCTCTTCGGCAACTACGGCGAGCTCTTCGACGACAGCAAGCTGTGGGGCTCGATCGGGCGGACCTTCCTGATCGTCGCCGTCTGCGTGCCCGTCGAGTTCCTGCTGGGCCTCGGGCTTGCAATTCTGTTTGCCGAGAAGTTCGTGGGCAAGCGGCTGTTCTACTCGATCATGCTGATGCCGATGATGATCGTGCCCGCGGTCGCCGGCTACATGTTCTTCATGCTGTTCCAGAGCTCGGGCCCCATAAACGACCTGCTCAGCCGGATCAGCGGCACGGAAGTCGAGATCCTGTGGCTGGCCGACGGCACGCTCGCGATGATCTCGGTGATGATCGCCGACATCTGGCAGTGGACGCCGCTCATGTTCCTGATCCTGCTCGCCGGCATGGTGGGCGTGCCCGAGGACCAGATGAAGGCGGCCACGCTGCTGGGCGCCAACGCCTGGCAGCGCTTCTGGCGCATCGTGCTGCCGCGCATGAAGATGGTGATGATCATCGCGCTGGTCATCCGCACCATCGAGTGCATCAAGATCTTCGACGTCCTCTACGTGATGACCGGCGGCGGGCCGGGGACGGCGACCAAGTCGATCTCGGTCTACATCCTCGACCTCACGTTCAAGGACCTGGAATGGGCCTACGTGGCGGCGCTCGGCCTGTTCATCCTGATTTGCCTCAGCGTGTTCGCGGTGATCGGGCTGATCCTGATGCAGCGCGCCCAGCGCCGGAACGAGACCATGCCCGCGTGAGCCGGCCGAGCCCCCTGCGCCCGTGAGACTCGCCGGCAAGAACGCGGTCGTGACGGGCGCCGCATCCGGTATCGGCCGCGAGACGGCGCTCCGCTTCGCCGAGGAAGGCGCGGCGGTGGTCTGCGCCGACCGCGACGCGGCAGGCGCGGACGCGATATCCGCCTCGATCGGAGCGAACGGCGGCACCGCGCTGGCGGTGGGCTGCGACATCACCAGCGAGCCCGACGTGGCGCGCCTCGCCGAAGACGCGCTGGCGGCCTTGGGCCGGATCGACGTGCTGGTGAACAACGCCGGCGTCACCATTCTGGGCGGCGTGGCCGAGCTTTCGGAGGCCGACTGGCAGCGGGAAATCGACATCAACCTGAGCGGCGCCTGGCGGGTCTCGAAGGCGTTCTGGCCGCATCTCGCCGCAGGCGGTGGCGCGATCCTGAGCACGGCCTCCATCGCCGGCGTCATCGCGGCCCCGCAGGACGCGGCCTACGTCGCCTCGAAGGCGGGGCTCATCATGCTGACGCGCTGCATGGCGCTCGACGGCGCGGCTTCGGGCATCCGCGCCAACTGCATCTGCCCCGGCTTCGTGGACACGCCCATGTTCGACGGCTTCCTCGCCGATCAGCCGGACCCGGAGTCGGCGCTGGCCCGCTGCGCGAGCCGCACCCCGCTGGGCCGCATCGGCACGCCGCGCGATATCGCCGACGGCTTCGTCTATCTCGCCTCCGACGACGCCAGGTGGATCACCGGGACGGCGCTCGTCATCGACGGCGGACTCACCGCCGGCCTCACGGAGTGACGGGCGGCCTTCGTGAGCCGCACCGAGCAGAGCGGCTCCCGGCTGGTGCCGCTGGCCATGCTGCTGTTCGGCGCGTGCAGCTACGCCATGACCTTCTCGCTCAACCGGATGGCCATCACCGAGGGCATTCCGGTCTTTCCCTTCGTCTTCTGGCAGGGAGTGGGCGCGGGCACGGTCGCGCTCGTCGCGGGCCTTGCCTTCGGGCAGCGGCCGAAGCTCACGGGCGAGTACCTCCGCTTCTATTTCATCTTCGGCTTCATCGGCATCGCCCTCCCCTACACGATGCTGGCGCTGGCGGCGCCCAGGGTGCCGGCGGGCGCGGTCGCGCTCACGCTCACGCTCTCGCCAATCCTCACGTACGCCTTCTCGATCGTCTTCCGGCTCGACCGCATGCGCCTGCTGCGCGCTGCGGGCATCCTGCTCGGCCTCACGGGGATCCTGGTGGTGCTGGCGCCGGGGGCCAGCCTGCCGGATCCGGACATGGCGCCCTGGCTGCTCTTGGCCTTCGGCTCCCCGGTTTGCTACGCCTTCGGAAGCGTCACGGTGGTGTTCCTCCGCCCCGCCGGAAGCCAGCCGCTACCGCTGACCTGCGGCATCGCCTTCGCGAGCACCATCTTGTTGCTGCCGGTGATGGCGGCGACCGACAGCTGGTGGGTGTTCGACGGCACCATGACTGCCGGCGACTGGTCGCTGATCGGCGGCGGCGCGCTCACGGCCTGCTTCTTCGTCATCGGCCTCGAGGTCATCCGCATGGCCGGGCCGGTCTTCTTCTCGACCAACGGCTACATCGGCCCGCTGGCCGGCATGGGCTGGGCCGCGCTCTATTTCGGCGAGGTGCCGAGCCCCTGGATCGGCCTGGCGGTGGCGCTTCTCTTCGCCGGCCTCTTCCTGGTCAACCGCAGCACCGCGCCCGGAGCGCCGGCCGGGCCGAGGCCGTAACGGCCCCGTGCTGCGCATCCTGACCTTCAACACCGGCCTCACCGAGATCCGCCTGTTCGGCGCCGCGCTGTACGAGGACGTGCCGCATGTCGTGCCGCGCGCCGCCCGCCTCGCGCCGGCGCTTCGCGCGCTGGGCGCGGATATCGTGCTGCTGCAGGAGCTGGTGCCGCAGCGGGTCAAGAGAGCGCTGGTGGCGCAGCTTCGCGATCTCTACCCCCACCGTGCCGGCATCGGGGAGGACAGCCGCTTTTACGGCACCGGGCTCCTCACCCTCTCCCGCCATCCGCTGGAAGACGCCGCGTGCACTCCGTTCGCGGAGCAGACGCTGGAGGAAGGCCTCTTCGGCCCGCGCGGGATGCTTGGCTGCACGATGCGGTCGCCCGCCCTCGGCCCCTGCCGCGTCATCAACCTCCACGCCACGGCGGGCGGCGCCTACCGGCAGCGCCGGCGCCAGGGCGCGGCCAGCCGGCGGAGCGCGCAGATCGCCGAAGCGATCGCCGCCGCCGCCGCGCCCTTCGAGGGGACGGTCGTGCTCGCGGGCGATTTCAACAGCGACCCCGCCACGGATGCGGCGAGCGATGCGCGGCTTGCCGCCGCCGGCTTCGCCGACGCCGCCGCCCTTGCGCCGGACCCGGCCCGCCCCCCAGGCACGTGGGATCCGGCCAATCCGCTCAACCGCAGCCGGGCCGGCGGCGCCCCGCGCCGGGTCGACCACGTCTTCCTGCGATCTTCGGACGGCCGGCCCATCGAGGCGCGTGACGTGCGCATCGCCCTCGACGAGCCGGCGGTGCCGGTGGCGGACGGAAGCACGGTGCCGCTTTCCGACCACTACGGCCTGCTCGCAACCCTCGCGCCCGGCTAGAGCGTTTCCGTGCAAAACGGAAACGCTCTAATATGCACGCCGCCGTGAGAGCCATCCGGCCGACGGCCCCAAGCGACGGAGATGGCCCGTGATGGACGATGCAAGCAGCACCACCGTGACCGACAGCGCAGAGAGCGCCGCGCCCATAAGCAACCCGAACTCGCTAGGCGCGCGCAACGTGGCCCACGTCGCCCACGGCTACGGCAACCTCGACGCGCTGGAGCGGACGCCGCCGATGGTCGTCACCCGCGGCAAGGGCGTCTCCATCATCGACGAGGAGGGCCGCGACTACATCGAGGGCGTCGCCGGCATGTGGTGCGCCAACTTCGGCTTCAGCGAGAGCGCGCTGGTGGACGCGGCGATCGAGCAGTTCCGCGCGCTGCCCTACTACCACTCGCTGATCGACAAGACGACCGAGCCCATGGGCCGGCTTGCCGAGAGGCTCAAGGGGTCCACCCACGTGCCGATGGCGCGGGTCTTCTTCGCGAACTCGGGCTCGGAGGCCAACGACACGCTGGTCAAGCTCGCGTGGTACTACCACAACGCCATCGGCAAGCCGGAGAAGAAGAAGATCATCTCCCGCTTCATGGGCTTCCACGGCGTGACCTGCGGAGCGGCCAGCGTCACCGGCATCCCGCAGATGCACACGGACTTCGACCTGCCGGTCAACGATCGCTTCCTCAAGACCGACTGCCCGCACTACTACCGCTACGGCGAGCCGGGCGAGAGCGAGGAGGACTACGCGTCGCGACTCGCGGCCAACCTCGAGGAGCTGATCCTGAAGGAGGGGCCGGAGACCGTCGCGGCTTTTTTCGCCGAGCCCGTGATGGGCGGCGGCGGCTGCATCGTGCCGCCCCGGACCTACTTCGAGAAGATGCAGGCGGTGCTCGACAAGTACGAGGTCCTGTTCTTCGCCGACGAGGTCATCACAGGCTCAGGGAGGACCGGCAGCTGGCTCGGGTCGGAAACCTTCAACATCCGGCCGGACGGCCTCTCGCTCGCCAAGGGGCTGGCCAGCGCCTACCAGCCGATCTCGGCGGTCATGATCAACCAGAAGCTCTACGACGCCATGCTGGCGCAGAGCCGGAAACTGGGTTTCTTCGCCCACGCCTTCACCACCACCGGCCATCCGGTGGCGGTCGCCGTGGCGCTCCGCTGCCAGGAGCTGATGGAGGAGCGCGACGTGCTCGGCAACGTGCGCCGCGTGGGCGCCCTGCTGCAGGAGCGCATCCGGGGCTTCGCCGACCACCCGCTGGTGGGCACGACGCGGGGCGTCGGCATGATGGCCGCCATCGAGCTGGTGGCGGACAAGGAGACGCGGCGCTCGTTCGATCCCTCGTTCGGCGTGAAGACGTATGCGGTGGACCGCGCCCGCGAGCACGGCCTCATCATCAGGAGCGCGCTCGCCGGCGACAGCCTCGCCTTCGCGCCCCCGCTGGTGATGACCGAGGCGGAGGTCGACGAGATGATGCGCCGATTCACCCTGGCGCTGGACGACACCACCCGCTGGGTGGACGAGAACGGCCTGCAGACGAAGCAGGCGGCGTAGGGGTTGGCGGCGGTAGAGCCGGGCGCCATCTCCCGGCGCACATCACGCGGCGTCTTCGGGCGAGAGGCTCTCGAACTCGTCCGCGATCAAGTCGAGGACGCGACGGTTCTCGGCCGCCAGATCGGATAGCGCGCCGAAGCCGGCCATCCACGGCGGCTCCTCGTTGCCGGCGTCGCGCCCGTTTGTGCGGCGCCGGAGGTTCCCCCGAAGCACCGCAGTAAAGGACCGTCTCACCGTCATCCCGACACCCCGGACCATGGTGCGCTGCCCGGCCCCTGCTCTCTCTGCCGCTCAGGCCGGCGGGCTGAAGCCGTACTCCGACTTGAGGTCCGCCGTGAGCTTGTCGAGGCCGCGGGAGAAGCGGTCGATCACGTCGTCCACCTGGGCCGGCGTGATCGAGAGCGGCGGCGCGAACGAGGTCGAGTTGTGGCCGAAGAAGCCGCGCGTGATCAGCTTCTCCTCCAGGCAGAGGTCGAAGAGCCGGTGGGAGCAGTCCCACTCCAGGTTGAGCTCTTCCTTCGTCTCCTTGTTCGCCACCAGCTCGATCGCGATCATCAGGCCGTCGCCTCTGATCTCGCCCATCAGCGGATGCGGGCCGACGCGCTCCTCGAGCTGCTGCTTGAAGTAGGCGCCGGTCGACGCGGCGTTCCCCACCATGTCCTCCTGCTCCATCAGCGCGAGGTTGGCGTTGGCGGCGGCGCAGGCGAGCGGATGCGCGCTAGCGGTGTGCCCGTGGGCGAAAATCGGGATGTCCTTCGAGCCCTCGTGCAGCACCTCCCACACGCGGTCCGAGATGACCGAGGCGGAGAGCGGCACGTAGGCGCTGGTGATGCCCTTGGACAGCGTCATCAGGTCGGGATCGAGGCCGTACTTCTCGGTCGCGAACCAGGTGCCGAGCCGGCCGAAGCCGGTGATGACCTCGTCGGCGATGAAGAGCACGTCGTGGCGCTTGCAGACCGCCTGGATCTCCTCGAAGTAGCCCTCCGCAGGGGCGACGCAGGCGGCCGCGCCCATCACGGGCTCGGCGATGAAGGCGCAGACGGTCTCCGGCCCTTCGTGGACGATCATCTCTTCCAGGGCGGCGGCCATGCGCTTGGAGAAGTCGCGCTCGCTCTCGCCGGGCTCGCCCTCCCAGAAGTAGTGGCCCTTGTTGGTATGCAGGAAGCCCGGCAGCGGCAGGCCGAAGGCCTCGTGCATGAGCGGCAGGCCGGAGAGGTTGGTCGCGATCCCGGTGACGCCGTGATAGCCCATGCTCCGCGCGATGATCTTGCGCTTCTCCGGCTTGCCGCGACAGCGCTGGTACATCCAGGCGAGCTTGACGTTGGCGTCGTTCGCCTCCGAGCCCGAGCTCGCGTAGAGGATCCGGCTCATGTTGTCGGGCAGGATGTCCATGAGGCGGTCGCTCAGCCTGATCTGCTGCTCGTTGGCGTGGCCCGCCATGGTGTGGAAGTAGGGGAAGCTCAGCGCCTGGTCGGCGATCGCCCGGCCGATCTCCTTCCGCCCGTAGCCCGCGTTGACGCAGAAGAGCGAGGCCATGGAGTCGATGTAGGTGTCGCCCTTGTTGTCCGTCACGTAGATGCCGTCGCCGCTGGTGATGATGTGCGGGCCGGACTTCTCGTGCTCGTGAATCGGGGTAAAGGCGTGGAGCGTGGTCTCCACGTCCATCTGCTCGAGGCTCAAATTGGTTGCGGGTTGCCCTTCCATCGGTCCCTCCCTTCCGCGCCAGGCGACGGTTCGCCGCGCGGGCCGGGGCCGATGCTAGAGCGTTTCCGTTTGAAACGGAAACGCTCCATCAGTTTATCGCTCACGGCAGCTGGCCGGTCTTCGCTTGGGCGCGCCTGCCGGCGCGACCGGGGACGCTACTGCTCCCGGCTCTCAGCCTGCGCGCACCAGCTGCCGCGCTTGCCGCCGTCGTAGGCCCGCCCGTGACCCTCGGCAATCAGCGATTCAGAGAGAGAATGGCCGTCGAGCACGAGGTCGGCGACGACGCGCCCGCCCCACTTGCCCCATTCGAGATTGCGCACCACGATCGTCGACGCACCGGCAACGGCCGTCTCGGTGAATTCCGTCGCCGCCTGCCCGGCGTCGCGCTCGGAATCGCACTTGGCGCGCCAGCCCTTCTCCGGCGTGTCCACGCCGCGCAGGCGCACCCGCAGATCGGCCAGCTCGGACGGCAGGTCCGCCGAGGCGTCGACCGCCACGGTATCGCCATCGACCACGCGGACCACCGGCCACGCGTAGTCGGCCGCAACCGCCGGCCCGGCGGCCACGACCATGATCAGGAGGCAGATGACGGAGAGGCAGCGAAGGCTGATCCGTTGGTTGTTTCTCCAACCGGAACAACGGTTCAACTGCATCGAACATGAACCATACGAAAATCAACTCGACTGCCGCGCCGCCTGCGTCCCCCCTGCTTGAGGGACTCTCATGCTATGCCAATTGTGCATATCGTAAAAGGCAATAGGCCCGCCAGGCGCAGAGTTCCGCCCTCATGGGGAGACCCCGCCGAGACCGCTCGCCGGGAGGCGGAAGATCCGCCTCGCGCCCGGCGCCGCGGCGATGCGTTCAGCCGGGCGCCTTCAAATGTGGGAGCCTGGGGCGAGGGGTGCGTGTACCATTGGCCCGGTCCGCTGCGATGACCGGACCGTCGCCGGGCGCCACAGGGACGCGGGAGGAAGAGCGAGATGGCAGCACACGAGATTCGGGTCGACCTCTCCAGGAAGCTCACGGACGAGCCCGGCAGCGGACACAACCGCTGGCACCCCGACATCCCACCCATGCTCACCATCGATCCGGGCGACGAGGTGCTCATGGAAACGCGGGACGGCGGCGATGCGCTGATCTCGCGCGCCTCCACCCGGGACGACCTGCTGAGCCTCGACCTCAACCTGGTGCATCCGCTCACCGGCCCGATCTACGTGCGGGGAGCGGAGCCCGGCGACCTGCTGGTCGTCGACGTCCTCGACGTGATCCCGGGCGACTACGGCTTCACCCTCGCCCTTCCGGGTTTCGGCTTCCTGCGCGACGTCTTCGCCGAGCCCTTCTGCGCCAAGTGGGAGCAGCACGCCGACGGCGCGGTCTGCGACGAGATACCGGGCGTGCGGATCCCCGGCGCGCCGTTCATGGGCGTGATGGGCGTCGCCCCCTCGCGCGACATGGTGGGAGGCATCGCCGCGCGGGAGAATGACCTGATCGCCGCCGGCGGCATGGCACTGCCGCCCTCGGCGGACGGCGCGATCACGGGCAACCCCGCGATCGACGGCGAGGCGCTCAGGACCATGCCGCCCCGCGAGCACGGCGGCAATTTCGACACGAAGCAGATGACCGCCGGCACCACGGTCTACTTCCCGGTGTGGACGGAAGGCGCGCTGTTCTCCGCAGGCGATGGCCACTTCGCGCAAGGCAGCAGCGAGTGCTGCGGCACGGCCATCGAGACCACGACCACGCTCCGCGCGCGCTTCGGCCTCCGCAAGGGCCTCGCGGCCGAGCGCGGCATCCGCGACATTCACTACTCGCGGCGAGACACCGCGCCCGTGGGTCACGCGCTCGAGCGCGGCGGCTACTACGCCACCACAGGGCTCTGCATCGAAAGCGACGGCACGAACCGCGCCGAAGACATCAACCTCGCCACCAGGAACGCGCTGCTCAACATGATCGACCATTTGGTCCACGAGCGCGGGTTCACGCGGATACAGGCCTACGTGATCGCGAGCGTCGGCGTCGACGTGACCGTGGACGGGATCGCGGCGGTGCCCAACACCGTCGTCTCCGCGATCCTGCCGGACGACATCTTCGTCTGATCCGCCGGGCACGGGACGGAGGCGACGCATGAGCCGCGACACCGTAAACGCGATCTGCCGGACGTTCCCCGGCGCGGAGGTCTCGGATCCCTGGGGCGGCGGTCACGACGCCTGGAAGGTGGGCGGCAAGATGTTCGCCAGCATCGGCACGAAGACGCCGGGCGTCTCCATCAAGACCGACAGCATCGAGACCGCCGAGATGCTGATCGAGATGGGAGTCGGCCGCAAGGCGCCCTACTTCCACCGCTCCTGGATCAACATTCCCTGGGACCTGCCGGAGGACGAGCTTCGCAAGCGGCTCGCGGACTCCTACCGCATCGTGCGGGCGGGGCTCACGCGCAAGGCGCAGGCCGCCCTGGCGCCCCTGGACTAGCTAAGGGAGTGCTCTCACCAGACGCCGGGCATGATCCGGTACTTCACCCGCGCCTGATACTCCGCCCACTTCTCGGGGCCGTATTTCTCGGCACAGAACTCGTCGTCGTGGAGTTGGCGAAAGGTGAAGAAGGTTACGATGAAGACGAAGTATGTCCACGCCCACGGATTGCCGAAGTGCCCGAACGACAAGGCAATCGACAGGGAGAGGAAGCCCTCGCCCATGTAGTTGAAGTGGCGCGCGACCCCCCAGAAACCACTGCACAGTATCTTGCGGTCACCGGCCTGAATGTATTCGGGCCTGACGAGCCCGAGAAACTTGCGTTCGGGCCAGCGCTTGAACGTGTATTTCTGCAGGTTGGCGCCGCGCGATATTCCCCACCCGAGCAGGAACAGCGCGGCGGTCCCGATGAGCCAGACATATGTCCATACCGGCCCGAATCCGGGGTCCGGGTGAGCAGCCATGCCCCACAGCGGAAGGATGAACAGCCAGCCGTAGACGATGAGTCCACCCCAGAACAACTTGAAGCCCATCCTCTCGTGGATCAAATCGTAGGTGTAGAGCTGGACGCGCTCGAATACGAAGTAATCGAGTATGTAGAACGTGAAGAACGCGGCATACAGGAAGACGCCCGGATTGGCATTCTCGCCAAAGTGTTCGTAGTGGAATGCGGCCCCCGACATGGCGTTGAGCGACAGCATCGTCCCGCCGACGACATAGAAGTACATCTTTACGTCGAAGCGACTCTTGAAGAACGAAAGCTCCTGCGCGCGCCCCAGCCAAAGGTCCCCGATGAAATTGCTCTTCTTTGTTCGCGGCTGGCTGTACACCGCTATGACGGTGAAGATCGCCGCGAATACCGTTCCACCGACAACGGCATAGATCGAGCATCGGTAGAACCACTCGCGCGGCATCCCGGTGAGTTCGAACGCCCAAACGACAACCGCGATGACGAAAACTAGAATGCCGTTCAGCCGATACTTGCGGGGCTCGCCTGTCTCTGGATTGATGACGTAGCCGGGAACCCATCGCCCTGGAAGTATCAGTTGCAACACGAAGAACACGGCAAAGATCGCGAGCGGGGTGAAGAATCCCGCAATCGCTTCCGTCTCGGAAAGCTGCAAGAGGTGATCGATGGAAAGCCAATGGCTATTCACAGAATGGCCCTTTCTCCAGAGACTCGACAATTATGGACACGGTCAGAATGGAGGTCAATAACGCCGGGCAGGCAGAAAACGCCTCTCGGAAGCGCCAATGCAATCCACGGACGTTTTCGCCGCTTCGGGAGTCTTCCGCCATGCCGAAACTATCCGTCGTTGAAGCCGGCCCCAATTGCTCCGAGCCAGATTGGACAACGCGCGTCGAACTCGCGGCCCTCTACCGGCTGATGCACCGCTTCGGCATGACCGAAACGACGCGAACCAGGAGGCCGGCGCGCTCCCTCACCCGCCGCCCGCTCGCTTGCGGCTTGCCGGCCGCTCGGCCACTGTGGCGGCACCCGGCGCACGGGTGAATCCGGAGAGGAGGTTCCGTCCATGGACATGGTCACCATGAACATCATCGATTCGACGATGGTGTCCATCTGCCGCGAGATGGGCATCACGATGATGAAGACCTCCTATTCCACCATCTTCAACGAAGGCCTGGACTTCACCTGCGGGCTCGGCAACACGCGGGGCGACCTGATCGGGGTCGCCGAGTTCAACCCCTCGCAGATCGGCGGCCTGCCGCTCGTCCTCCAGACCTCGGCCCAGGAAATCCCGCACGACGAGATCGAGGAAGGCGACATCATCGTCCACAACGACCCCTACCGGGGCGGCATGCACACGCCCGAGCACACCTTCATCAAGCCCGTCTTCTACCGGGGCGAGCTCATGGGCTACGCCGTTGCCATCGGCCACGTGGCGGAGGTGGGCGGCATGGTGCCGGGCGGCTTCGCGGGCGAGGCCACAGAAATCTTCCACGAGGGGCTGCGCGTGCCCCCGGTGAAGATCAAGGAGCGCGGCGAGGACGTGGTCGAGGTGTGGAAGCTGATGCTCGCCAACTACCGCACGCCCCGCGCCAACTACGGCGACTTCCGCGCGCTCATCAGCGCCGTGGACGTGGGCGCGGCCAGGCTCGCGGCGCTCATCGAGAAGTACGGGCCCGAGACCTTCCGCAAGACCGCGGACGACCTGATGGACTACGCGGAGTCGCGCATGCGGGCCGAGCTCTCGGCATTCCGCGACGGGGTCTACAGCTTCGAGGACTACATGGAGGACGACGGCATCGAGGACCGGCCGTACAAGATCCATGCCGATGTCCACGTCCAGGGCGACGAGGTGGTGGTCGACTACAGCGGCTCGGACGGCCAGGCGCGGGGGCCGATCAACGCGGTGCTCTCGGTCGCGTGGTCATCGGCCTACAACGCGATCCTGCATCTCACCGACCCGTCGATCCCCAAGAACTCGGGCTGCTTCCGCCCGATCAAGATCGTGGCGCCCGGCGGCTCGATGGTGAACGCGGACTATCCGGCGACCTGCGTCGGCGGCAACACGGAGACCCACATCCGCATCGCCTACACGATCATCGCGGCGATGGCGCAATGCGTGCCGGAGCGCGCCTTCGCTACCGACGCCGGCACCCACAGCAACTTCCTCTTCGGCGCGACGGATCCGCGCTCCGGCGACTACGTGGTCTGCTACGACTTCACCTGCGCCGCCTGGGGCGGGCGGCCCTTCGCCGACGGCAACGAGGTCATCAACTGCATCAACGGCAACTCGCGCATGGTGCCCATCGAAGTGTTCGAGGTGCGCTATCCGTGGGTGATCGAGGAATACGCGCTGCAGCCGGACACCGCCGGCCCCGGCCGCTACCGGGGCGCCCATGCGCTCGCCAAGGTGCTGCGCGCCGTGGACACCGACATCACCGTGAGCTCGGTCTCGGACCGCCACAAGAATCGCCCCTGGGGGCTGCTCGGCGGCGGGTCAGGCGCGACCGGCGGACTCTTCTACCAGGCGGCGGGCAGCGACGAGTGGCGCCCCTTCACCGAGGCCTTCGGCAAGACCTCGCCCAGCAAGTTCGCCAACGCGACCATCGGGCCCGGCGATCGTGTGCGCCTCGTGGCGCCCGGCGCCGGCGGCTACGGCGATGTCGCAGAGCGCGACCCGGCCATGATCGCGGAAGACCTGAGCGAAGGCTGGATCACACCGGAGGCAGCCCGGCGGGACTACAAGTACGGCTGAGCGGCGAAGCCCCCTTCTTCAATCCACGCTCAGAGCGTCGCCACACCCGCGCTCGCGCACTCCTCGTCCTCCTCGCCGGTGCCGCCGCCGACGCCGCAGGCGCCGATGACCTGACCGTCGCGCATGATCGGCACGGCGCCCCGGCCGAGGATCATGTGCCCACCTTCGGCTGCGACGATGCCGCGGAACGTCGGGTGATCCGCGCGCTCGGTGAGGTCGCCGCTCGGCCGCCCGAAGGCGGCGGACGCAATGGCCTTGCCCTGCGAGCCGTAGACGGCGGCCCAGATGGCGCCATCCATGCGCTGGAACGAGACCAGCCGCCCGCCGTCATCGCACACGGCGACGCACACGAGGATATCGAGCGAGCGCGCGTGTTCGATCGCGCCGGCTGCGATCCGGTTGGCTTCATCGAGTGTCAGCGTCATGGCAATCCTCCCCTGAGATCCTGTCGTCCCTACTCCGCCGCTTCGGGCAACGGCTCCGCGCGCTCCGCCGCGGGCCCGTAGCCGCCTCCCGTCGGCGTCTGCAGCACGAAGACATCGCCGGCGCCGACGTGGGTGCCTTCGCGGCCCGAAAGCTCGGTCACCGTGCCGTCCGCGCGCTCGATCCAGTTGCGGCCGCACTGGCCGGGCTCGCCGCCGGCCATGCCGTAGGGCGGCACGATGCGGTGGTTGGAGACGATCACCAGCTCCATGTCTTCGAGAAAGCGGATGCGCCGGTCGCAGCCCGCGCCGCCGACGTAGGCGCCCGCGCCGCCGGAGCCGTGCCGGACCGAGAAGCTGTCCAGCATGACGGGATAGCGCCATTCCAGCACTTCGGGGTCGGTGAGCCGCGTGTTGGTCATGTGCGTGTGCACGGCGGAGGTGCCGTCGAAGCCGGGGCCAGCGCCGGAGCCGCCGCACACGGTCTCGTAGTACTGGTGCGTGTCGTTGCCGAAGATGACGTTGTTCATGGTGCCCTGGCTCGCGGCGAGCACGCCGAGTGCGCCGTAGAGCGCATCGGTCACGGCCTGGCTGGTCTCCGTGTTGCCGGCGACGACGGCGGCCGGATACTCCGGCGCCAGCATGCAGCCCTCGGGGATGATGATGTTGATGGGCTTGAGGCAGCCTTCGTTGAGCGGGATGTTGTCGTCCACCAGGGTGCGGAAGACGTAGAGCACGGCCGAGCGGCAGACGGCAGACGGCGCGTTGAAGTTGGTGGGCCGCTGCGCGCTGGTGCCGGTGAAGTCGACGGTCGCCTCGCGCTTCGCCTTGTCGAAGCTGATCTTCACCCGGATCGTGCCGCCCTCGTCCAGCGGATAGGCGAATTCGCCGTCCGCCATCACGTCGATGACGCGGCGCACCTGCTCCTCCGCGTTGTCCTGGACGTGGCGCATGTAGGCGTGGACCACCTCGAGGCCGAACTGCCCGATCATGCGGCGGACCTCGCCGACGCCCCGGTTGCCGGCGGCGATCTGCGCCTTGAGGTCGGCGACGTTGTGGTCGGGCTGGCGCGCGGGGTAGCGGCTCGCGGCCAGGTGCGCGCGCAGCTTGTCCTCGAGGAAGACCCCTTCGTCCACCAGCTGGAAGTTGTCGAAGAGGATGCCCTCCTCCTCCACGGTGCGGCTGTCTGGCGGCGTGGAGCCCGGCGTGCGCCCGCCGATATCGGCGTGGTGGCCGCGGCTCGCGACGAAGAAGAGGATCTCCTCCCCCGCCTCGTCGAAGATGGGCGTGATGACCGTCACGTCCGGCAGGTGGGTGCCGCCGTTGTAGGGCGCGTTGACCACGTAGACGTCGCCCGGCTTGAGCGCGCCGCGGTTCGCCGAGAGCACCGTGCGAACCGACTGGCCCATGGAGCCCAGGTGGATCGGGATGTGCGGCGCGTTGGCGACCAGATTGCCCTCGGGATCGAACATGGCGCAGGAGAAATCCAGCCGCTCCTTGATGTTCACCGAGTAGGCGGTGTTCTCGAGCGTGACCCCCATCTGCTCGGCGATCGACATGAAGAGGTTGTTGAACACCTCCAGCATCACGGGGTCGCACTCAGTGCCGACGGCGAAGGTGCGCTCCAGCGGGACGACGCGGGTGAGCACCAGGTGACCCTTCGCCGTGAGCTCGGCCTGCCAGCCGGGCTCGACCACGGTCGTCGCCGTCTGCTCGCGAACGATGGCGGGGCCGGTGACGCGGTTGCCGGGCCGCATGGCATCCCGGTCGAAGACAGGGGTGTCGTGCGCGCGCCCGTCCATGTGGGCCTGCACGACCGCGAGGCGCGTGAGCGCGTCGACCGCCGCCGTATCGGCGCGGTCCGGCTCCCGCGCCTCCGCCATCACGCCGATGCCCTCGACCGCGGCGGCCTCCACGATCAGCCGCTTCTCCGGCATGATGAAGCCGTAGTGCCGGTGATGCGCGGCCTCGAAGCGGGCCGTCATCTCCTGCGGTGTGCCGAACTCGATGGCGTGCGGCGTGTCGCTCCCGTCGTAGCGGATGTGCGCGCGGCGGAGGACTTCGATGCGCTCGTCGGGGATGTCCTGTTCGCGTAGCTCGGCTTCCGCCTGGGCGGCGAGATCGTCGAGCGCCGCCGCAAGCTCCGGCATGAGCGCGTCGTCGAGCGGGGCTTCGACAGCTTTCTCCCGGAGCGCCCGGATGTCGGCGAGGCCCATGCCGTAGGCGGAGAGCACGCCGGCGAAGGGGTGGATCAGCACCGTCGTCATGCCGAGCGCGTCGGCCACCAGGCAGGCGTGCTGGCCGCCCGCGCCGCCGAAGCAGTTGAGCGTGTAGCCGGTCACGTCGTAGCCGCGCTGCACGGAGATCTTCTTGATCGCGTTGGCCATGTTCTCGACCGCGATCTTGAGGAAGCCGGCGGCGACCTCCGTGGGCGTGCGCTCATCACCCGTGGCCTCGCGTATCTCCGCCGCGAGGGCTGCGAACTTCGCGCGCACCGTCTCGGCATCCAGCGCCTCGTCCTGGCCGGGGCCAAAGACGTGGGGGAAGAATTCTGGCTGCAGCGTGCCCAGCATGACGTTGCAGTCGGTGACGCAGAGCGGCCCGCCGCGCCGATAGCTCGCCGGTCCCGGATCGGCGCCCGCCGACTCGGGCCCCACGCGATAGCGCGCGCCGTCGAAGAAGCAGATCGAGCCGCCGCCCGCCGCCACGGTGTGGATCAGCATCATGGGCGCGCGCATGCGCACGCCGGCCACCAGGGTCTCGAACGCGCGCTCGTACGCGCCGTCGTAGTGCGCCACATCCGTCGACGTGCCACCCATGTCGAAGGAGATGATCTTGTCGAAGCCGGCCTGCCCCGCGGTCTCCACCGCACCGACGATGCCGCCGGCAGGCCCGCTCAGGATCGCGTCCTTGCCCTGGAAGAGCGTGGCGTCGGTCAAGCCCCCGCTCGACTGCATGAACATGAGCCGCGTGCCGCCGAGTTCGGCCGCCACCTGGTCGACGTAGCGGCGCAGGAGCGGCGAGAGGTAGGCGTCGACCACGGTGGTATCGCCCCGGCTCACGAGCTTCATCAGCGGGCTTGTCTCGTAACTGGTCGAGACCTGCGTGAAGCCGATCTCGCGCGCGAGCGCCGCCGCCGCCTGCTCGTGCGCGGGGAAGCGGTAGCCGTGCATGAAGACGATGGCGACGGAGCGGATGCCGTCGTCGTGTGCCGCCTGCAGCAGCGGCCGCGCCGCTTCCCCATCCAGCGCGCGGAGCACGGTGCCGTCCGCCATCACGCGCTCGTCCACCTCGACCACGCGCTCGTAGAGCATCGTCGGCAGCACGATCTGGCGGTCGAAGAGCTTGGGCCGGGTCTGGTAGCCGATGCGGAGCGCGTCGGCGAAGCCCGCCGTCGTGACCAGCAGCGTGCGATCGCCCTGGCGCTCCAGCAGCGCGTTGGTCGCGACCGTCGTGCCCATCTTGACCACGTCGATCTCGGCGCCGGGGATCGGCGCGCCGGGGGCGACACCCATCAGCTCGCGGATACCCTGGATGGCGGCGTCGCGGTAGTGCTCCGGATTTTCCGAGAGCAGCTTGCGCGTCACCAGCGCGCCGTCAGGGCCTCGCCCCACGATGTCGGTGAAGGTCCCGCCCCGGTCGATCCAGAATTGCCAGCGCGGCTGCGCATCAGCCATGACGCAATGCTCCCGCTATCGAGTGATGGGTGGCCGGGCGGACGCCGTCAGTCTACCAGCGCGATCTCGTCGCCGGCCTTGACCGGACCTTCCTTGATGACCGCGGCGTAGACGCCGGCAAAGCCATCGCGCGTCCGGTTGACGTGCTTCAGCAGCGCAGGCGTGGTCTCGGCGGTCTCCGGGTGGATGGTGATGAACTTGCAGCGCGGGTCGCGCTCAACGACCATCAGCTCCACGGCGTCGCCCACGGTGATGCGCTTTCCCACCAGCTCGTCCTCGTAGAAGCCGCCCTCCTCCGACCAGTCGACGTAGAAGTTGGCGCGGAACTGGAGCTTGTGGACGTCGATGCCGGTCTCGTCGGCGAGCTGGCCAACGGTCTGGAGCGAGAAGAGCGTCACCGGCCGGCAATCGACGAGGCTCCGCTGGGTGAAGCGGAGCGAGAGCGCGCCCTTGGACCTGTCCTTGATCCCGTCCAGGAAGTCCGGATCCTCGATCTCCACCACGGAGCCGTCGGGCCGCTCGACCTCCACGGCGAAGGCCTTGGCCTCGGGGAAGGGCGCGTGGACGTTGGCAGGGTGGCCCATCGCCTCTTCCATGTTGTCGGGCTTGAGCGTACCGTCCCGCTCCCTGAAGCGCGCCTGGTAGAGCACCAGGTCCTCCTGCTCCCGCGCCGTGTGCCAGGGGAAGGATTTTGGCGCTGCGGCGGAGGCGATCGCGTAGACCCTGTCGCCCATGAGCCCGGTGAAGGCGACGAAGATCTCGTCGACCTCTTCGCCCCGCATGCTCTTCACCGGATAGCGCCAAATGCTCTCCACCCTGCCCAGCATCCGATCCTCCTTCGGCCCGGCCGTTCCTCGTCCGCCTCCGCTCCCGAGGGGATCGAGAGGGGACGCAGACGGCAGCGACTGTACACACGCGCGCCTGCAACGACCACTTGTGCGCAGCAACTCGGGGATACAGGAACGTGGCGCCATGAGAGGCGCCCCGGCAACGCCGTCCGCGGAGACCTGCCCTCGTCGATCTCAGCTGCCGGCGTGCTGGCTGCCCTCGGCGATGTCGAGTTCGCTGGCCTTGCAGTCACCCGTGAGAAGGGCGGTGAGATCCTCGCCCGGCGTCATGATCGTGAGGCAGACCAGGTCGCCGACCCCGGTGTTCTTGATGGTGTGCGTCGTTTCCGGCGGGACGGCGAGCGCCGTGCCCTTCTCGATCTCCTGCCACGGCCCGGCGCCGATCCGCGCCTCGCCCCTGCCGGCGAGCACGAGGAATACCTCCGTGGCCTGGTGCTGATGCGGCGGAATAGGCTCGCCGCCTTGCGGGAACACTTCGAGGCAAGCCACCACGCCGGCGTTGGCGATGCTGAGATTGAGGAGGGGCGTGAAGCTGTTGGGGCTCCCGTCCGGGTCGTAGCTCTTGAAGCCCTCTGGCGGCACGTTGAGCATCGGCTTTCTCCCCCGGCGGCTGGTATACGGAATATTGCGGCCGGCCGCCCTGCGATTCCGCGCGCCTGCCGGCGCAACCAGGCCGCCAGGATGACCGCCGCCTCGCCTGTCTGTTACCATCTTAACATGCCGGCTTCCGGATCGCGCGCGCCGATCCGCAACGGGGAGAGATGACCATGCACGCGATTCGCATCGACCGCAGCAAGCCCTTGGCGGAGGAGCCGCACGTCGGCCACAACAGGTTCCATCCCGACATTCCGCCCGTGCTCGAAGTGGAGGAGGGAGAAGAGGTCGTCATGGAGACGCGCGACGCGCTCGACGGCCAGATCCCGCCTGAAGCCACCGTGTCCGTATTCGACACTCTCGAAGCGGGCGCCATACACCCTCTGACCGGGCCGATCTACGTCAAGGGCGCCGAGCCCGGCGACGCCCTGGAGATCGAGTTCCTGGATATCGAGGCGCAACCGATCGCCTTCAGCGGCATCTTTCCCGGCCTCGGCTTCCTGCGCGACGTCATGACCGAGGCCTTCCTGGTGCACTGGAAGATCGCCGACGGCTGGGCCACGTCAGAACAGATCCCCGGCGTGCGCGTTCCCGGCGGGCCCTTCATGGGCGTCTCGGGCGTCGCACCCTCGCCCGATGCGCTCGCCGCATGGACAGACCGGGAGCAGCGGCTGCTCGACAGGGGCGGCTTGGTGTTCCCGCCGGATCTCGCGGGCGCGGTTCCCGGCGGCGCGTGCGGACTGCACGGCCTGAGGACGCTGCCGCCCCGCGAGAGCGGCGGCAACTTCGACGTCAAGCAGCTGACCAAGGGCTCGAAACTGGTGCTGCCGGTCTACGCCGAAGGCGCCCTGTTCTCGACCGGCGACGGGCACTTCGCGCAGGGCGACGGCGAGGTCTGCGTGACCGCAGTCGAGATGGGCGCCACAGCCGTGGTGCGTTTCAAGCTGCACAAGGGCCTCGCGGCGTCGCGCAGGTTCCAGGCGCCGGTGTTCTCGCAAGAGGACTACTTCGTCGCGCCGGAAGTCGCCGTTCCGCAACGCTTCCTCGGCGTCATGGGCATGCCGATCACCGACGACGGCGAGAACGACGGCGAGAACCTGACGCTCGCCTGCCGCAATGCGGTCCTGAACATGATCGAGCTCCTGCAGGAACGCGGCTACAGCCGCGAGCAGGCGTACGTGATTTGCAGCGTCGCCGTCGACCTCCGGGTCAGCAACGTCGTGGATGCACCGAACTTCGTGGTCTCGGCGCTGCTGCCCGAGATCATCTTCGACGGCGACTGACAACGCCGCCGCGCAGGCCGTGACCCTGGTGAGAAACAACAATCAATCATGTTCCGCCCTATTCCCACCAAGTTTAGGGAGTTCCCTGATTCTGGCTAATGCTGTGATGTACAGGCGATTTGAGAAGTCCTGAGACCTCGCAGGCAGTCCTGAAATCTCTTTCGCGTGTTGTGGCAGGTGTTGATTTTGGGGACGCGACATGCCACCATGCCCCCATGAAACACGCACCCGGAAAACGCGTCGCACGCGTCAAGATCACCATCGCAAAGCGCGCCATCGACAGCCTCAAGCCCGACCAGAAGCCCTGGATCGCATGGGATGACAGGCTGACCGGCTTCGG
>LXNI01000173.1_pt1 | contig 80565 bp, 59 predicted proteins | sample 809091 | NCBI WGS metagenome assembly LXNI01 (sample SAMN04870527, study PRJNA318959) | sponge metagenome | biome: 01000161; feature: marine sponge reef; material: water | host: Sarcotragus foetidus | place: Greece: Milos, Mediterranean Sea | collected 2013-05-29 | depth 5-7 m
GGAAGCAGGGCCTGAACCGCATCGAGGTCTTGCTGGAAGGGCCGGCAGCCCTTCTGGCGAAAGTGGAATCCCTGCCATCCCACTGATCAGGCCTTGTGTCCGCCGAGTACGTGGGTAGTTACCAGAAAATGAGACTTACCGTGAATGGATCAGGCCTGATCCCTCCGCGGATTGCCACTCTCAGCACCGGAATCCAGAGAACCATCTGAGCCGTCCACGAACCGTACCGGATCGCTGTTGGTTCCCTGCCCGCCGCCGTTCAGCGCCGACAACTCGCGCGAAGCCTCGTCGACAGGGATGCCCGCAAGCCAACCGTACGCCGGAGCTACGGTTGCGTCAAGAGTGTCGCGCGCATCGGCCCCCAACGGCCGGAGGCGTTCGTTCCAGAGCAGTCTCGCCCTCCCTGTCCCTTGTGTCCACCGTCGGCAGAACCGGGGCGGCGGGCGCTATGCTGAGCGACGCTGGCAGCTCGGCTGACCGGACGAATCAGGGCGCAGGCTCCTACGGGGCCAGCCACTCCATGAGGCAGCAAGCATGAGAGGGTACTTCGAGTTCGCCAGCAGAACACCGGTTCTCAGCGCTGCGCTGGTAGCGGTGCTCGTTCTCCTCCTCACTGTGTTCCCCGCCCTGCCGATCGGGGGTGAAATGCTCGACGTGAAGGCGGGATACACCCACCCGGAGGTCGTCGCAGCGATGGAAGTCTACGGCGAACAGGGCAGGAGGGTGTATGCATGGTCCAGCGGGATTCTGGACACGTTGCTGCCCATCACCTACGTTAGCGTGCTGGCCGGATTCGTCTACCGGTTCCGGCCGACCGAACGGTTCGGGATATTGGCGCACTTGCCTCTGGCGGCGGGCGTGCTGGATCTCTGCGAGAACGCGCTGATCATCCTCATGCTGACTCGGTACCCGGACGTGTCCGCCGGGTACGTTGCGATTGCGTCGTTCCTCACGGTGTCGAAGGGCTATGCGGTGTTGATCTGCGTGGCGCTGGCCGTCGCCGTGGCGTTCGCTGCGGCGGTCCGGCGTGGCCGACGGGGGCTCGACGGTACTTCGTAGGCGTCGACCAAGCCGGGTGGTCGCTGGAGTCGGCCAATGACCACCCGCGCTGGCCCCGGACCGCCGCCGATGCGCAACGCCTTCACCGCCGTGCGACGTTGAGCGCCAGCAACTCGCCGAGAACATCGTCGTCCGACATTTCTGTGTGCCAACCGTACGCGGCAGCCACCGCCGCGTCAAGAGCCTCGTGCGCATCGGCGAGCCATTGCGGCCGGGTGTTGTACAGGTTCGTCAACGTCCGCTTCGTGAGCGCCTTCGCTGCATCCTCGTCGCGGGCAACCGGCCGCTTCGGATAGCCGGGCACAGGCTCGTCGACCCACTCGACCCATTCGGGCGGATTCAGCCAGCGGTCCCGCAACTCGACCAGCCGTCGGGCTTCCACCGCAACAGCCATAGCGCGCGGATCGTCAGCGTAGCCAGCGGCGGGCACGTCCGGCGTCAGGCCGGACGGGAACGGGAACGTCTCGAAGGTGGTGGTCGGGGTGTAGCGGGGGTCATTGCCCTTGCCGAGCCACGTCCCGAGCCGTAGTGACCAGAGCTCGTGAAACCGGCTGTGCAGGATGCCGAAGGTCGTGTCATCGGAGCGAGCGATCACGATCAGTTGTGAGTCCGGGCAGACCCGAGTGTCCAACCATCCAAACAGGCGATACTTGGCGACGCGTGCCGTCACGACACAACGCGAGAGTCCAGTGAGCGCCTGCCACATAGGTGGTCGCGGCCTCTCGTGCTGCCACCAGTGCAGGCGAGTCGACTCGTTGCGGTTGCCTTGTCGAACGGGGTAGACACGCTCCTGTATCCATCGGAACGGCTCTTCGTAGAGCGCCGCATCGCCCTCCGCCATGCTCCAGCCAAAGTCCACGACCCACTTGCCGCTCGCGCGGCGGGTCAGGTCCATGCCGTTCATCCATGGATTCAAGACATCAGCGTTGGTTCGACCGTTCGGATTGGCTGGCAGGCGGAGCCACTCGCGGGCGAGATCGCCAGACACGTCGAACGGACCGCCCTTCTTGTCGCCCATGAAGGCGACCGAAGCGTTCTCAGGTAGACGCCGGACCCCAGTGAGGTCAACACCCGCACCGTCTCGGCGAGCTGTCAGATCGGAGTAGATTTCCTCGACGGGCTCGCCGTCTAGGCGGGCGTCCGCCACGGACTCGTCGTCGGTGCGCGAGAAGCAGATCAGCGAAACTCTGACAGCGGCTCCGTCATTGATCCACGGTTCGTCGCCCCAAGCGTCGAAGATGTGTCGGTTCTCGGTCGCCGCTTGTAATGCTCGCCTGCTCGCTCCCCCGCGAATCGAGTTCGTGGCGACGAGTCCCACGCGCCTCGCGGTTGCAGACTCCAAGTGCTTTCCTGCCTTCCAGAACCAGTAGCAGACAAGATCGGCCTTTGCCGGCACCTGACCGCGGTACGTTGCGAATAGGCGCGAGATGTACTCTTCGCCGAGGGTGGTCGCTAGGAGGTTGCCGAGGAACGGCGGGTTCCCGATTACCACGTCCGACTTCGGCCATTCCGGTTCTGCGCCGTCCGGAGTCAGGATCGCATCGCGGCATTCGATGGTTTCGAGCGGCTTCAGGATCGGGTCGCGGTCCTCCGGAAAGCCGTTGCGGCGCATCCACTGGATCTCGCCGATCCAAACCGAGACGCGCGCCAGTTCGGCTGCGTACGGGTTGATCTCGATGCCCTTCACGTTGGCTGGGCCGATCTCCGGAAACGCCCGCTCGAGACCCAGCGCTTCCGCTTCGAGCTGTACGCGGTGCTCCAAGTCTTTCAGTGCCTGCAAGGCGAGGTAGAGGAAATTGCCCGAGCCGCATGCCGGGTCCAGCACTGTGAACGCTCTCAGGCGATTGAGGAATGTCTGGTACCGCCGCTTGGCCTCGTTCCACCGTTTCGTGCGAGCGGCCGGTGACCTGGCGGCTTCCGCACCCTCCTGCCCGGCGGCGATTTCTGCCTTCTCTGCGGCCCACTCGGCAAGCCACGGGCGGATCACGACCGGTTCGACCAGCAGCATGATCTTGTCACGGTCGGTGTAGTGCGCCCCAAGCTGGGCGCGCTTGGCCGGGTCCAGCCCGCGCTCAAACAAGGTGCCGAGGATTGACGGGTCGATCTCCGACCAGTCCAGACGCGATGCGGCCAGCACGGTGTGGATGTCGGACTGCTCCAGCGGCAGCGCAGCGGCATCGTCGAACAGCCCGCCGTTGAACCAGTCGACCGTCTCGAAGCCGATCCGGCCGCCGGATGCCATAACCCGAAACAGGTCCCCGGCAAGGTCGGCGAAATGCGCCGGTGTCCGGCTTGCCTGCTCCAGCATCCGTGTGAACATGTGGCCGGGCAGCAGGCCCACGTCGTCGGCGAACATGCAGAAGACCAGCCGATTTACGAAGTGCGCGACCGCGTGGGCGTCGTGGCCTCGCTCACGCAACGACCGTGCGAGCGTTGCGAAGGATGCTGCGACACGCTCCGTGAGTGCCTGCCGCGTCTCGCCCGGCCGCAGCCGCTCTGGATCGGAGAACGCCCACTTGAGCCGGTCGCGCGTCGCGGCGTCGGCCAGGTCGTCCAAGCCGAACTCGTAAGTCTTGCTAACGCAGTTGGTCCAGTTGGTGCGGATGCGGAACCGCAACATGTCGGACACGATCAGCAGCGGCGGGTTTTCCAGCGCCAGCGCGTACTGCCGAAGTTGCCCGAACGCGGCGTCTAGGTTGGCGTGCTTGCCCTTGTACTCCCACGCGAAGTGGTGGCGCTTCCAGACGTCCGCCCAGCCGTCGCCGCCAGTGTCCTTGCGAGCGCCCCGCTCGAAGCAGTAGGCCTCGCCGGTCGGGTCGGCCTCGGCCGGCTTCGGCTCGTCGAGCAACTCGCAGAGATCGAGGAAGTGCTGTTGCGACGCCGAGCGTTCATTCAGCGTGGAGGCACGCCACTTTGCGATGAATTCGAACGGCGTCATGGGTTGGAATCCCCGGGGCCTTCCGACGGTAGATTCTCAGATCATTCAGTCAGCGCGAAGACGAATACACTCGAGCCGGATGGAAAGTCCTCCGCCTCCGGCCAGAGCTGCGTGGTGAGCCCAGCCAGCGCCGAGCCCCAGCCACTCGGAGTGGCGATGTACTGCCTACCGCCAACCGCGTAGCTAACCGCTGAGCCGCGGTGGCCAGAGCCGGTTCGAAAACTCCACAGTTCGCGGCCGTCAACGGCGTCGAGCGCGAAGAACCTTCCAGTGGCGTCGCCGCTGAAGACCAGCCCTCCGGCGGTGGCCAACTGCGACGCTAGCAGCGGGTACTTGTGCCGATAGCGCCACTTGCGCTCTCCAGTGACAGGATCGTAGGCCGCCAAGTGCGCATGTGCCTTGCCGTCCTTCGGGTGCGCCATCTCGAACTCTCCGCCGAAGAACGGAAGTCCCTCCTCGGGGTCCTCTTGCCGTACCGTGACCGTTTGGCACCATTCCAATCCGGTCGAATAGAACCAGCCGGTCTGGGGCGAGTAGGCGCCGTGATTCCAGCTTCGTCCTCCGCCAATGGCAGGGCAGATGAAGCTTGTCTCCCCGACGGGCGGCTCGTTGCGTCCGATCAAGCGGCCCCGCTCGTCAATGCCTTCAATCCAATTGGAACTCTCCACCAGGGGCCAAGCGCCGAGAAACTCCCCGTTCTGCCGATCCAATAGCCAGACATAGCCGGATTTCGACGGGTTCAGCATAGTCTTCCGCAGCACACCGTCGACTTCCAAGTCCAGCAGGACCATTTCGTAGGCCGTGTCGTAGTCCCACACGTCGTGCGGGATCTGCTGGTAGTGCCATTGAAGCTGGCCGGTGTCTGGATTAAGCGCGACAATCGAATCCGTGTAGAGGTTGTCACCCTCGCGGTCGCCGCCGTAGAAGTCGGCAGCCGGGTTGCCCACAGCCCAATACAACAGGTCCAGTTCGGGATCGTACGTTCCGGTCACCCAAGTCGAGCCACCTCCGTACACCCAAGAGTCTCCCGCCCAAGTCTCGTGGCCAGGCTCCCCCGGCCCTGGGATGGTCCAGAAGCGCCAGCGATGCCGACCCGTGCGGGCGTCGAACGCGTTGATGTAGCCGCGATGGGCCGAGTCGCCTCCGGTTACGCCGGTTATGACCAAGTCCTTGACCACCAGCGGCGCAGAGGTGATGTTGCAACCGCACTGCTTGGAGTTTTCCACCTCGACGCGCCAAACTTCCTCCCCAGTCCCTCGATCCAAGGCGACGACATGGTTATCCAGCGTGCCCATGAAAACCAGCCCGTAGGCCACCGCTACGCCTCGGTTCCAAGTCCCGTACGTGCCAGGGATCTGGTCGGGCTCGGGATAGTCGTAGCGCCAGATCTGCTTGCCAGTAGCCGCGTCCAGAGCAAATACGTGGTTCCAAGCGGTCGAGACGTACATCGTGCCGTCAACGACCAGCGGCGCAGCCTGCAATCCGCCATCGGTCACGCCGCTCTCAAAGGCCCAGACAGGTCTCAGCTGGCTGATGTTCGATCGATCGATCTGATCCAACGGGCTGTAGCGCCAGCTCTTGTAGGCGCCGTAGTACGTCAGCCAGTTTTGCGGCTCTTGCTCTGCGCGGTTGAGCCGCTCAGAATCGACCTCCGCCCCCGAGACCTGCGCCACGGCCAGCAGCAACGCTAAGGCGGCATTGGCCACGGTCAGCAGGACTTTGGGCCGATGGCCTGGCTCAACAGACCCGCACGTGGCCGCGCTGCAGGGTCTGCGGTGTAAAGCTGTCATTCGGTCCCCTCTTCCGGCAACAGTGCGATCGCCCGCGTAGGAGCGCCCGACTGGTCGACAATCTTCAAAGGCAAGGCAATGTAGAACGCACCGCGCACTGGCAGTTGGCCCAAGTTGGTCAACAACTCCTCCCAGCTCATGCCCTGCTCCAGTCCGGCCAAGTGGGTGGGTTGGCCATCTTCCACAGGGCCCATCGAGGCCCCATCCGTGCCAAGGTGCCAGACGCCCTTTTCGAACAGATACTTGACCGCTTCGGGAGTCGGCGCGGGCCATCCCGGAGCGGTCTTCAGCACTAGCGGCTCCGTGGTCATGCGCGCGCCTTCTGGCAGGGGCACGTAGTACGCATCCGAATATCCACTGTGAAACAGCACCACTTCGCCCGGCTGGATTGCGCCATGTTCGGACTCCCAAGCCTGAATGCGATCCACCGTGATCGGCGCGGAGAAACCCGGCTCGGCCGCATCCCGGAGATCTGTGACGTCGATGACTGCCGCCGGCCCCATCATCCTGCTCAACGAATACTTGTCACCCGTGATGGCCCCCATCGGACCGGCGTGCGGCAGGCCCGAGCCCGGTGGCGGCACGAAATGCGCCGGGAAATCCGTCTGTGTGCCGGTGTGCTCGTCGAGGACAAAGCGCTGGGAATAGTACGGCCCGTTGCTCGGTGCCGCTGGCGAGCCATACGCGTTGTTGGGCTGTTCGAACCAGTTGTTTGTCCAGCGCGCGAAGGGCGGGTTAGAGCCCCAGTGTGCGGGCAGTGTCTCCGCCAGCAGGACGGTCAGGTCGACCACGCGGCCACCCTGCGAGGCCAAATCAAACGCTGCCGCACTGGTCGCGATCAACGCTTCCTCAATGCTAGAATCGGCCGAAATAGCAGTCTCGGAGGCTGAGTATTCCGCAGGTGCACAGTTCAGCGCAAATAGCAACACTCCGGAAGTTGCCCAAGAAAAAGGGGAACGCAGCATGATGGATTTCTCCTTGTAGGCTCCTAGCTCGAGCGATTGCTCCAAGTGCAGTGCCCGCTTGCCCCTGAAGAGCACGAGTCGCAGGCTGTTGGCTACGGGCAGCAGACTATCTAGAAACCATATCGCAAAGCGAGACTCCGGCATCGCCAAAGCACGCGCGAGCGCCTCAATCGCCGACACAGCGTGCTGGCTGGACCGGCTCCCCCGCAAGTCCCTTACGATGAGAGGGACAGTGGTGCGTCCTCGACGGTAAGCATCACGGCATGACCGATGCTGGCAGCAAGACCACGGACAGACCTCGGTGTCGCCCTTGTCGGCGCGATCTGTATGGCCTCGACCTTGATCCCGGTTCCAGCCAGAGCGGCAGAGAGCAGGCAACCATCACTCGAAGCATCGTTCGAGAAGACTGCCAAGCCATTCTTGAACCGAAACTGCGTCGTCTGCCACAACGAGAACACCGCAATGTCGGGCATCCGTTTGGACCAGCTCGACGCCGCACTGGAAGACCGTCATCTGCGCTTGTGGGAGGTCGTCGGCAAGAGGATCGGCGACGAGTCCATGCCGCCCGAGGGTGCGCCGCTGCCCACGGCTGCCGAACGCCAGCAAATGGGGGCTTGGATCGAACACGCGTTGGACGTGGCCCGCTCCCGTCCGGTGCCGAAGAACGGCGTCGTGCGCCGGCTCACGGTGGCACAGTACCGCAACACTCTCCGCGACCTGCTGGGGCTGGACGACGACGTCACTGACACCCTGCCTCCAGATGCGATTTCAAGGGACGGCTTCGTCAACAACACCGCCACCCTCGCACTGTCCCCCCTGTTGATGGAGGCCTACCTGCGGATCGCCGACGAAGCTCTCAGCCGAGCCATCGTCGACCCGGATGCAAAGCCCTCGATCCAGAACTTTCGCGTCGATCTCGGGGCGGGTATTAATCCCGACCCACTGGACGAGGAGTTGATCCTCGGCGCGAACAGCATGCTGCTGGCCACGCCCGACTACGTGGTCAGCGAACCCACCCCGGCCAAGCCGTTCGCGTTCGAACACAAGCGCATGCGCACCGGCTACCGCTTTAACGAGGGCTACCGGGGCAATGCAACCGTGCGCGGTTGGCGCGAGTTCGACAGCATTTACCACGCTGTGTTCGCCTGCATGCGCGGCAGCCGCGGCTATCCCAAGGGTCTGCCGTACAGCACCGTGCCGGAGGGCCTGCTGCTCCGCCCCGCGATACCCAACGATGAGTTGTTCCGCCTGGACGGCACTTTCGGACCGAAGGCGAACTTCAAGATTTCGCTGCGGGAGCTGCCCGACCACGGACGCTTCCGTGTGACTGTCGACGCCGCAAAGTACAACGATGGGCTGCTGTTAGAAAAAAGCGATGCTGCCCAGCCTCAAGGCCGCAACTCTGGCACGGTAACTCTCGATCCAAAGCAGACCAGCACGGTGCAACTGGAGCGCGGCGGCATCTACCAAGTCGACATCTATGAAACACCCCGGAGCGAGCCGACGCCACTAACAGACCTCTCCCGGCTAGACGAAGGCCTCGCAGGAGCATGGACTCTAGACGGCGATGAAGCCATCGAATTGGGAGACAACGGACACTTCGTCGACTCGCCGTTCGGGAAAGCGCTCTCGCTGGATGGAGCGAACTATGAAGGCGGGGCGGTAGTCCGCCAGCCTGGCGACCTCAGTGTCGGCACATCCGACTTTACTGTGGCGGCCTGGATCATGCCCAAGCAAAACCACCGGGCCGGCATCGTAGCGCGCGGCGCCGGCCAGCATACCCACGGTTGGTTTTTCGAAATGGCAGATAACCGGGGCTCGCTACGCCTCGAGACGACGGGCCCGACCAATGAGACCAATGGCGTGGTCGCGTCCTCGCGGGGTGTGCTAAAGCCAAAGGTCTGGCAACATGTCGCGGCCATCGTGCGACGGGGCGCGAACGAAGCCAAATTGTACGTCAACGGCTACGCCGTCGCCCGGGGGACGATCGAGGCGGCAGACCTAGACAATCCTGAACTCGACCTGCATATCGGCCAAACCCCCGAACAGGGGCCGTTTCGCGGCCAAATTGACGAGGTGCGACTCTACCGGCGTGCGCTTACCGAGGCCGAGCTGCAAGCCTTGGTCAAGCCCGGCCAACACTTTGCCAAACCGCCCCCCGACAAGCCCCAGGAAGTGACGCTGACGCTGGGCGGCCGCCAATTCTCGGGCACTCTGGAACAGGCCGCATTCCTAGCCGTCCGGCTCGAAGCGGGCACGCTTCCCGTCAGCGCCGCCCCGACGGGCGTCAAGGACCTGGACAGGATCGTGCTCACGCTGCTGGACGCCGACCACGATGTCGCCCGGAGGTTCCAGGCATTTGAGAAGCGCATTCCGCGCCTCGGCGTCTACCTCGGCCTCCGGCGCGACTGCGGCAGTACCCTCGCACCTGTCGGCACTCCCCAGTCCGTGCCCGGGACCGACCTGCGGCGGTTCGTGTTTGAGGGCGCAATCCAAGACTACCCCAGCCCCGACGTGGAGAAGGACAACATCAACTATCTGGCCGGCGTCCGCGAGATCGGCGTCCGCAGCGAATACACCGACGGGCGCGACATGCCGCGCCTGATGATCCGCTCGGTGGAATTCGAGGGGCCGTTCTACGAGCAATGGCCGCCTGAATCTCATAGCCGCATCTTCGTGGGCTTCGACCGCAAGACCGACTCGGACGCCTATGCGCGGCACGTGATTTCCAATTTCGCGAGTCGGGCCTACCGGCGCCCTGTGTCGGAGGCCGAAGAGGCGGCGTTGCTGGCTGTGTACCGCTCCTCACTGGCAGACTCGGGTAGGTTCCGGGACAGCATCAAGGACGCGCTGCAAGTCGCTCTGACTTCTCCGCAGTTCCTATTCTTGGTCGAGCGCAGTGTCACGCCCGAGCCGGAGCAGTTGGAAGGGCACGAGCTCGCTTCCAAGCTGTCGTACTTCCTTTGGAACGCCCCGCCGGATCGCGAACTTCTGGAGTTGGCCGCCACCGCCAAGCTGCGCTCCCAAGTCGGCAACCAAGTCGCGCGGATGGTGGCCGACGCGCGCTTTGCGCAGTTCGTACACGAGTTTGCCTCGCAATGGCTCAGCCTGGACAAGATTGACGTGCTGGAGCCTGACCGCGAGCGCTTCCCCAACCTCACGCGCGCCGCGCGCAAGCAACTCCGGCGCGAACCGATCGAACTGCTGCGGCACTTATTCCGCAATAACCTCCCCGCAAAGCACCTGATCGAGTCGGATTACATCGTCGCGAACGAGGTCGTCGCCAGCTATTACGGCTTGGCCGACCGCACGGAGAGCGGGCTCGAGTTCGTGCCCATACTCCACGGCCGACCCGAACTCGGCGGCTTGCTGAGCCAAGCTGCGATCATGGCCGGCCTTTCCGACGGGCGTGAATCAAATCCGGTCAAGCGCGGAGCTTGGCTGGCCCGCAAGATCATCTCCGAACCGCCCGACGACCCTCCTCCCAACGTGCCCGACCTCAGCGCGAGCACCGAGGGCCTGCCCCTCCGCCAGCGGCTTGAGCGGCATCGCAGCCAGCCCGGCTGCATTCAATGCCACCTTAAGATCGACCCGTGGGGCGTTGCGCTCGAGGAGTTCGACGCCGACGGACTGTTCAAGCAGGATCCGGTGGACGCCCGCTCAATGTTGCCAGACAGCACGGAAGTGTCTGGCATAGGCGACCTAAAACGCTACCTGAGCGAGGATCGGATCGACCAGGTCGCTTTCAGTGTGCTCAAGCACCTCGCGACCTATGCCAACGGTCGTGATCTTGCCTACAATGAAGTAAACTACCTCAAGCAAGATGGGCTGAAGCTCATGCAGGGCGGCTACAAGATGCAGGACATGCTCCGCTACGTGGTCACGAGCAAGCTGTTCTTGGAAAAGTAGGGCTGTTACGCACGGAGGCACGATGACGACGTCCCGCAAGATTGACCGACGAGCATTTCTGCACGGAATCGGCGGCGCCGCGCTGGCCCTGCCCGTCTTGGATGCCATGGGGGCCGAGGTAGCGGAGCAGATCCCACGCCGGTTCTGCGCCCTGTATACGGCCAATGGCATGGCCCTGCCGCGAGCCGAGAACAGGATTGACGAATGGAGCTGGTTCCCGACCGCCGAGCACAACGGCGAGTTCGTTTTTGGCCGCTCTACCGAGCCGCTGAGCGATTTTCGCCACAAGCTCAGCTTCATGGGCGGCCTGTACCACCCCAGCGGCCCCAAGGCCGACCCGCACACCTGCTCGGACATGTGGCTGACCGGGGCCCCGCTGCACAATCCCAAGCCGGGAACCTATAACACCGTCGCCCTCGATCAAGTGGTGGCGCAGCACACCAAGCAGTACTGCCGCCAGCCCTCGCTGGTGCTTTCCATCGACGCTGGCACGGGCTACCTGTCACGCACGGGAACGATCTCCTACAACTTTGAGGGTCGGCCAATCCCGGCTGAAAACAATCCGCGCCGTGTCTTCAACCGCCTCTTCCGCGGCGACCGCGAATCCATGGAATCCGAGCGGGCGCGCCTCCAGCGCCGCATCAAGCTCGTTGATGCCGTGGCGGACAGCGCGCGTTCGCTGGACCGCCAGCTCGGAAGTTCCGACCGTCAGAAGATGGACCAGTACCTGACTTCGCTGGATGAACTCGAGTCACGCATGATCGCGTCCGAGCGCTGGATCGACATTCCACTGAAGCACCAGGACTACTCGCACTTGAACCTCGACGCCACCCCCACGGGCGAGCCGTCCGAATACTACCAGACCATGTTCGATCTGATCGCACTGGCCTTCGATGCGGATATCACCCGCTCGGTAGCGTTCATGCTCAATCGTGAGGACGGCATGGGGATCAGCGACACATTCCCGCTCAAGCTGGGCCTGTCGGCTACCCACCACAAGCTGTCGCACGCGACGGACAAGGACGGACAAGGGCACTTCGCCAAGTACGACCTGTTCCTCAGCCAGCAGCTCGCACACTTCTTCGGCAGGATGGAGAGCTATCGCGACACCGAGGGCTCGGTGCTGGACAACACCATCGTGCTGTATGGAAGCGGCGCGAGCACGACTCACACGTCGCGCAATCTGCCGACGTTGCTCGTCGGCGGTGCCAATATGGGCTTGCGCCACGGCACGTACTGGCGGGATGGCGAGACGCGCATGTCGAACATGTATCTCAGCATTCTGCACTCCATGGGGATCGGCGTGGAATCGTTCGCGGACAGCACGACTACGCTGAGCGATTCCATCTTCGGCCGCGTCTAGTCGCCAATCCAGAACCGGCGACTTGCGCCCCCCGTCGGTGGTGCTGACGCAACCCGCAATCGATGGCTTCGCGGCCAGCAAAGCAGCCCGGCAATCGCAGGCGCTACCCCAGTTCGCCCTTTCGAGCCGCTTCCAGCAGGTAGTCGCAGGCCCGGGCCGTGTTTGCCATCATCGTCAGCGTCGGGTTGACCGAACCCAAGCTGGGAAAGGCCGCGCCATCAGTCACGAAGAGGTTCTTGACGTCGTGGGCCTGGCAGTACTCGTTGAGCACCGATCTGCGCCGGTCCCGCCCCATCCGGGCCGTGCCGACCTCGTGAATTCCATCCCCGGGTGTTTTCGGACGATCGGAAGTCTTTATGCCGACAGCCCCGGCGGCTTCCAGCATGGCGGCACCCTGCTCGAGGCTGTCGCGAAACAGTGCACGCTCGTTGTCGCCCCACTGCATGTGGATCCTCAAGACCGGGATGCCCCACGCATCGACCACGTTGGAATCGAGCTCGACGAAATTGTCGTAGCTGGCCAGACCCTCGCTGAATGCGTGCAGGCTCGCCTGCCAATAGGCGTCTTGATGCACCGCTCGCTTGAAGCCCTCACCGAAGCCATCGGCGTTCGTTGCAAAGCGCGGACCTGCTCCGCCTTGGAAGCTGAATCCTCGAACGACACCGTTGGTGTGGGTCTTCGTTAAGTTGCGGAACCGCGGAACAAAGATCCCGTTCGGCCGTCGCGGAGGACCGTGCCACGGCTTTGCCCGGCCGAGGCCGGGCAGGCGGCCCGTAATCGTGGCGCCGTACATGTGGTCCATAAGGAACCGGCCCAAGGTGCCACTGGAATTGGCCAACCCGCCGGGAGCGGAGTTCAGCAGGATACGGGTTGATTCGAGAGTCGACGCGCACAGCAAGATCACCTTCGCACGGACCTCGCGGACGCGCCGACGGGCGCGCTCGACATACTCTACTCCCGAAGCGAGACCTGTGCTGCGGTCCATCATCACGTGCGCCGCCACGGCGTCAGTGAGCAGCGTCAGCCGCCCGGTCGCCCGAGCGGCCGCCAACGTACTGAATGGACTGGAAAAATACGAATGCGTCACGCACCCGCGATTGCACGGACCGCAATAGTGGCAGGCAGGCCGGCCGTTGTGCGGGGCCGTGAGCACCGCGGACCGCCCGATCGTTACGGGACGCCTGAATCGGCTCTCGACGGCCTGCTTGAAGACGCGCTCCCCGCACGTGAAGTCCATCGGCGGAAAGAGTTCTTGGTCGGGGAAGTGGGCAAGCCCCTCATTGCTACCGCTGATGCCGATATAGCGCTCGACCTTCGAATAGTAGTGAGCGAGGTCCTTATGCGAGAAAGGCCAGTCGACACCGACACCATCGCGACTGGCCGCCTTGAAATCCAGATCGCTGAGTCGGTAGCTCTGGCGGCCCCAGGTCAGTGTCCTGCCACCCAGAGCCCGCACGCGCACCCACACGAAGGGCTTGCCCTCCGGCGTGGTGAACGGATTCTCGATGTCGTTGGCGAACCACTTGTAGTTGACTTCGGAACAAGCCCCTTGCTGCGCATGCATGGGCCGCAGCCGTGCAACTTCTGGGGAAGTGACGCCATTCGGGCGCGTGTCACGATATTTCATCGCGTACGGAGGCACGTGCTCTCCAAATTGGTCGGGCGTGGTCTCGGAGCCAGCCTCCAACAGTGCGACCGACAGCCCGGCCTCGGTCAACTCCTTGGCCGCCCAGCCGCCCGTCGCGCCCGAGCCGACGATAACTGCGTCGAAGCTCTCCCGTCTGCTAGCCGTAAGTTGTGGCATTCAGAACTCCCGCGAGGCAGGGGACATCTTGGCGCCGACACATTAGAACACGCCAAGCCAGCAACCGGAGTCAGGCCCAGCTCTGCCGCAATCTCGGCTCTACGAATCTTACAGCGCGCGGGCGACCCGCGAACACGACGCGACCGGCACTGCCGGCGGCATTCCAAGCACGCTCCAGAGAGAAGGTACAGCGCGGAGAGCCTTGCCGCGGCCAACGCGTCGGTTCTTCGACTCGACTCGGGGCGCAAGGTCAGCTAATCTGGAGACCGTATGGCCCGACTAGCGACGCTCATGATCCTAGGCGCATTGGCCCTGCCGGGCCAGGCCGACCGGAACCGGCTTGGCCTGCCAAACCCACCCAAGCCGGACATCCCCTACTTGATCCATGGCAGCGACATCCGCGAACTAGAGCAGGTCGAAGCCATGGAGGAAACGACGAAGAACCAGCTCCGCTACTGGATCGCGGACACGGCGGCCAAGATCCGCACACCGCTTGCGGCGCCGGAGTTCTTGTTCGACTCACAGCAGATCGATCCCCGCGATCTGAGCCTGTTTGGGTTCGAAGTCAACAATGGCCGCCGGGAACTCCTCTTCCGCAAGAAGAAAAAGGTCGTGGCCGAGCCCTACTTTCTGAACCTCGAGGGGGTAGCAGGGCGCGTCGTGCGGATTCGGATCAACGCCAGTCTTCCGCCAGGCGAGTACGGCCTCACGCCCGATGGCCGCAACGTGGTGTTCACTTTCTCGGTATTCTGAGCACGGTGCGCTTCTACGGGGAGCAACGCTCCGGCTGAACCTCAAGCTGGTCGATCTCCTGTTCTAGGTAAGCGATCGACTCCGTTACGATCCTCTCCGCGCCGGGGGAAAAATCGAAGACCTCCATGGACACCCACCCCTCGAAGTTGCGATCCGCAGCCACTCGCAGCACTGGCTTGAAGTCGTAGCCGCCTCCTCGCCGCGGATAGCTGCCATCCAGTTCATTGACGTGGATGTGGCGAATCTTCGGCCAGTGCTTCGCGACCAGCTCGTCATGAGGCTGGACCTCTTCAATGGCGTTGTGCGAATCGAACATGGTCTGGACCCACGCACTGCCGATCTCGTCGACGATTTCCGCCGCCCTATCCAATGAGATGATGACATCGCACTGGTCTGTCGGCAGCGCCTCCACGCAAAGGGTCACTTCGGCCGCCTCAAGGTCCGGTACGATCATGCGCACGCCGTCGATGAAATTGGCTTCGGCCTGCGCACGCGTCAGCCCACCGGTCGTCCGTCGCTGCATGGGCGAGCCGAACACCATGACGCCGCCAGACCCGCCGTCGGGTCGCAGGTCCGCGCATAATTCGACCAACCCGCGCACGTATTCCCAGCTGCGTCGCCGCACAGTCTCGTCCGGGGTGGTAACGTGCAGCCCCTCCGGCCCCACCGTTAGCCAGTGCAATCCAACGAAGGCAAGACCCTCCGAGACGATAATGTCGCGGACTTCGCGCCGATGTTCGGCAGGCAGCCTAGTCGCGTCCTGCATTAGGGTAAACGGCGCGACCTCGATGCCCGTCCAACCTGCTCGCCGTATTGATCGACAGGACTCCGCGAAGTCGGTCTCGCCATAGAGTTCGTTACAGACCGAGAGGTTAAAGTGCTTGGCGGCTTCCACCAGTCCACTCTACAGCACGATTGCTGGCGAGGCCCGCAGAGCAACAGATATGCGGCAAGCCTGATTGCTACCAACTCTTACCTACCCGCCCGGCCCAGTCGTCAGGCATTTGGATCCTTACGCCTCACCCGGCTTGGCACGGCCTTGGTGGGAAGCCGCTAGCGGTGCGACTGACCGGCTCGCTTGTACGCGCAGGCAAATGTCGCAATCGGCACAACAGCGGCTAGCAGAAGGAACCCGGGCGGCCGCGGCATCTTGCCCGGGCATCAATTCCTGGCGCGGAGAGTCAATCTCTCGCACCGCGTCGGACACGGCGCTTGCGCATAGCGCAAGTGGCTCCGACAAGAACACTTGGCCGCTCCCGGCATCCGCGATCGCCGACGATTCGTGTCGCCGCGGCCCGAGCCGACGCCGTCAGCGGCCGCTGTGCAACAATGGCTATTCGAGGAGCATCAATGGAATCCAAATTCACGCGCAGAAACTTCAGCCGCCTCGCAATCGGAGCGGGGGCAGGCTTGGCCGGAGCCCGTGTCTTCAGAGGCCACGACATGATCGACTCTAGGTTCGCCGGAGTGACCATCGGCGCACAGAGTTACAGCTTCCGGGACCGCCCGTTGGACGATGCTATTGCCGCAATGAAGCAAATCGGCATCGGCTCCTGCGAATTGTGGAGCGGCCACACCGAGCCACTGCGCGAACTCCGCAAGGATCCCGAGAAGTTGCGCGCCTTCCGCCTCGAAACTCCGCTGAGCCACTACGAGCAGATCGGCGAGACCTTCCACGAGGCCGGGATTGACCTGCACGCGTTCAACTACAGCTTCCGCGACAACTTCACCGACCAAGAGATCGCCCGGGGCTTCGAGATGGCCAAGGCGATGGGCGCCAAGGTGATCACAGCTTCCGGTACGGTCAGCGTTGCCGGGCGAGTCAATGCTCAAGCCAAGCGCTACGGCCTGAGGGTGGGCATGCACAACCATTCCCGCATCAGAGAGAACGAGTACGCCACCCCGGACGACTTCGCCGCCGCATGCAACGGCAACAGCCACATAGCGATCAATCTGGACATCGGCCACTTTGTCGCCGCCGGCTTCGACCCGATCGACTATGTCAAGCAGCATCACGCGCAGATTGTCGCCCTGCACATCAAGGACCGCAAGAAGAACCAGGGTGAGAACGTGCCATTCGGGGAGGGTGACACCCCGATCCGCGAGGTGCTCGCTCTGCTGCGCGACAAAGGCTACGAGATCCCTGCCAACATCGAGTACGAGTACAAAGGCAACGACACCGTAGAGGAAGTCAAGAAGTGCTTCAGCTACTGCAAGCAGGCCCTAGTTTCGTAGCCAGACCGACCGCCTCCGGCAGGGTAGCGGCAGTGCAGCTATCGACGAGCGCTCGCACTGCCAAGCGCACAGGGTGATTCCGGATCATGGACGTCGCGGCCATCCTCCCAGCTGCCGGGCACGGCACGCGCATGGGCAAGGACCTGTCGAAGGACTACGGCAGCGATCGCAAGCAGTTCATGCAGTTGCGCGGCGTCCCGATCCTCGCTCTAACGATCCGCAAGTTCCTGGCAGTCCCGAGGGTCAAGGAGATCCTAGTGGCCGTCCCCGAAGGCAGCGAAGCGGATGTGCAGGCCATGCTGGAAGACACCGCCGAGGCGTCTCGCGTGCGCGTGCTGGCAGGCGGGCGCAACCGCCAGGAATCGGTCCGGCACTGTCTAGACGAGGTGTCGGACGGCATCCACCTGGTGGCCGTTCATGACGGAGTGCGACCGTTCATTCCGGTCTCCCTGATCGAAGAGGCATTGGACACAGCCGCACAGCGCGGCGCTGTGATCCTCGGCATGCCCGCAGAGGAGACAGTCAAGCAAATCAGCCTCAAGGTCGTGCAGGCCACCCTGCCGCGCGAAAGGATCATGCTGGTGCAGACGCCCCAGGTGTTCGCGCTGGACCTGCTCAGGCGCGCCTTCGACCAAGCGCGCCAAGATGGTTTCACCGGTACCGACGAGGCTAGCTTGGTAGAGCACATCAACGAAGACGTCTACGTGCTGCGTGGCAGCGAGCGCAACATCAAGATCACCCGTCCGCACCACCTTTCCATCGCACAACTCTACTTCGACGAAGAAAGCCGTGAATCCGCCACCATTCCTCGGCGTTGAGCCGCCCGAGACTCGCGTCGGAATCGGATACGACCGCCATCGACTTGTCGCAGGCCGCGCGCTGGTCCTGGGCGGGATCGAAATCGCGTCCGACAAGGGCCTGCTTGGCCACTCGGACGCCGACATCCTGCTGCATGCGATCACCGATGCGATGCTCGGCGCGGCGACCCAAGGGGACATTGGGGAGCTCTTCCCCCCCACGGATCCGCAATGGGAGGCCGCGGAAAGCGGCGTTTTCGTGCGCCATGCCGCAGAACTCTTGACCGGCTACGGCTGGAAGGTCGTCAATGTCGATGCCGTTGTCATCATTGAGACACCCAAACTGCTGCCGCATCGCGACCGCATCCGAGAAAACATCGCCTCACTGTTGGGAATCGAGACATCCGCAGTTGGCCTGAAAGCCAAGACCGGCGAGGGTGTCGGGCCGGTCGGCGCCGGCGAGCTAGCCGAGGCGCACGCAGTGGTGTTGATTGCGCGCCGAGACGCCCCCAAGGTCATGTGAGTCTTGATCCGGTCTCAAGACCTCGGCCTGCCCGCAACGCCTGCCCTTTGGCAAGAGTGCGCCCACTAGCCGCACGGCCCAGGGCCAGCCGCAGTGCAGCGTGCCGGGGGTTCCGGTCGCGGCCAGGCGCGAAACAGTGATGCACGGTGGCACTCCATCCCGGGCAAAAGGCGCGAATAGCCGCGTTCCGGGACAAGGCCACCCTGACAAATGCGGCCCGCCGCCTTGCCAAGCGCCGTATAATCCCTAGTGATCTTGCGAGTTCCAGTCTCATCGCTGCATGTGCTGCTTGTCGGCGGCACAATCCTGTTCCCGCTGGCGGGTGCAACCGTGCAGTTCAACCGCGACATCCGCCCGATCCTGTCAGAGAACTGCTTTGCCTGCCACGGCCCGGACGAGGCCAAGCGTATGACATCGCTCCGGCTGGACGACGAGCAGGGGGCGGCGACAGCGCTCAGCGGAGGACGCAGGGCCGTCGTGCCCGGCGATCCCGGCAGCAGCGAGTTGTTCCTGCGCGTGTCTGCTTCCGACAGCGCCAGGCGCATGCCACCAGCGGCCATGGGACATGATCCGCTGTCCGACCGCGAGATCGGGCTGCTACGCCAGTGGATCGAAGAAGGTGCCGAGTGGCAGGGCCACTGGGCGTTCCTGCCCCCGCGGCGAAGCGCGGTGCCCGCTGTTGAACATCCCGGCTGGCCTGCCAATCCTGTGGACAGCTTCGTCTTGAGCCGACTGCGAGCCGCCGGGCTGGAGCCGGCGCCGCCCGCAACCAAGCAAGCCCTGATTCGCAGGCTCAGCCTCGATCTGACGGGCACGCCGCCCGAACTCAGCGACATTGACGCCTTCTTGGCAGACGAGTCCCCGGATGCCTACGAAACGGTAGTCGACCGGCTGTTGGCGTCCCCCCGTTATGCGGAACGGATGGCCATCCGCTGGCTCGACGCCGCGCGCTATGCAGACACGAACGGCTACCAGACCGACGCTGAGCGTGACATGTGGAGGTGGCGCGACTGGGTTATCGAGGCCTTCGACTCCAACAAGCCGTTCGATGAATTCACCATTGAGCAGATCGCGGGCGATATGATCCCGAACGCCCGCCTAGACCAAATCATCGCCACGGGCTTCAACCGCAACCACCGAGGCAACGGAGAGGGCGGCATCGTAGACGCGGAATACGCAGTGGAGTACGTGGTCGACCGCGTCGATACCACCTCGACCGTATGGCTGGGGCTGACGCTGGGATGCGCCCGCTGCCACGACCACAAGTACGACCCATTCACGCAGAGGGAGTACTACGAGCTGTTCGCATACTTCAACAACGTGCCGGAGAAGGGCAAGGCGTTCAAGTATGGCAATTCCCCGCCCTTCGTCAAGGCCCCAACTACAGAGCAGCAGGCTGCGCTGACCCAGATGGACGAGGAATTGGCGGCCTTGCGCGCCGCGCGGGCAGACCTTGAGGACCGCCACGCGAGTGCCCGCCCGAGTTGGGAGCGCAGCATGGCGACCAAGCCCGCCGAATGGATCGACGAGCGCGATCTCGCCATCGGCTTCCCAGATGGCTATCAACTGCCAAGACGCGCCGAGCGCGCGTTCGAACCTGGGGACTTCGCTGAATTGGGCGACAAGGCCGATTTCGGCTATCTCGACCGCTTCAGCGTGACTGCATGGATCCGTCCGGCAGACCCGAACGGGACCATTATTTCGAGGACCCGGCACGTGCTGCCGGAAGATGACACTCAGTCCAACCCCGGCTGGGGCCTCTACATTAGGGACGGCAAGCTGCAGGTCAACCTGATCAATCGCTGGCTGGACGACTGCCTGCGGCTGGAGACTGTCCAGCCAGTTTCGATCGGCAAGTGGCAGCACGTTGCGTTCAGCTATGACGGTACGCGCCTAGCCTCGGGGGTCCGGATCTTCATCGATGGAGAGTCCGTGGAACTCAGCGTCATCCGCGATGAAATGAACCAACAGATCCGCTCCAAGGAGCCCCTGCGCGTGGGCCGGGGCCTAGGGTTCGACTACCGGGGCAAGCTGCGGCGCCTGTTGGTCTACACCCGCGCCTTGACACCCGAGGAGATTCGAGTCGCGGCCGCTGAGCACAGCCTCGACGAAATCGCCGGTATCCCTGCGACCAGCCGGACGGCGGCTCAATCCTTGAAACTCGAGCAAGCCTATCGCAATGCGCTGGGCCCGGCCGATCTGACCACGTTGACGGGCCGGATCCGCGACTTGGAGCGCGAGCGCGCGCGGTATTTCGACGCGGTTCCGACTGTGATGGTGATGCAAGAGGCGTCGCCCCGGCGCAAGACCTTCCGGCTGGACCGAGGAGCATACGACGCCCCCACCGAGCAAGTCGAGCCAGGCCTGCCCGCAGCCTTGTCGCCGACCGATCCGGGAGACCGGCTAGGCTTCGCGCGCTGGCTGGTCTCGCGCGACAATCCGCTGACGGCGCGAGTCACCGTCAACCGCGTGTGGCAGATGCTGTGGGGCGCGGGCATCGTTGAGACAGTGGAAGACTTCGGATCGCAGGGCGAATGGCCGACGCATCCGGAATTGCTGGACTGGTTGGCGGTGGAGTTCATGGAATCCGGCTGGGACATGAAGGCCCTCGTCAAGGCGATTGTGATGAGCGCGACTTACCAGCAGTCGTCCCGGCTACGCCCAGGCGCGGCCGAATCGGATCCGGACAACCGGCTGTTCAGCCGCGGCCCGCGCCTGCGCCTGCCCGCCGAATCGGTCCGAGATCTCAGTCTCGCCGTATCCGGCCTTTTGGTCGAAGGGCTGGGCGGCCCCTCGGTGCGCCCCTACCAGCCCGCCGGGCTGTGGACCGAGTTGGCCGGCGGCGCCGACTATGACGTGGGTAGCGGAGCAGACCTGTACCGGAGGAGCCTGTACACGTTTTGGAAACGAGCCGTGCCGCCGCCATCGATGATCCTGTTCGATTCCGCCGGGCGTGAAGCCTGCACCGTGCGCAGCGTACGCACGAACACCCCCCTGCAAGCCCTCAACCGTATGAACGATGCCGCGTACATCGAGGCATCGAAGGCGCTCGCTGGCAGGGCTCTGCGCGAAGCGGGCGCTGGCCGCGACCAGCGCTTGGGCTACATGTTCCGCCTCGCGACCTCGCGGCGCCCCAACGAGCGCGAGACACGGGTCTTGTCGTCAGGGTTCAACTACCACTTGGATCGCTTCCGCAGCGATCCTGAAGCGGCTTCCGCGCTGCTGGGACAGCAGCCCAAGCAACCCGCCGAAATTTCCATGCCTGAAGCCGCCGCGTACGCCATGATGGCCAGCCTTGTGCTGAACCTAGACGAGACGATCACTCGGGAGTAGCGGCCCCGCCGCCAGATCCTCGGAACCGATGCTGGCAGTCCGGCGCGGCTTCCGCTCGAGTCTTGCCCGCCGCGTCCGGAATCGTCGCGCTTCCGGTTTTGTAGGATGGAGGTTTGCGTCAGCGGTGGGAGCCATCCTTGATCCGAGGCCCGGAATCTCGGCTGTAGCGCCGCCCTAGGCCACGATGAAACTCCTGCTAGTAGTTGCCCTGGGCGGGGCCGTCGGAGCCATCGCCCGCTTCTTGTCCACCGACTGGTTCGCCCGGGCGCTTGGAACCGGATTCCCGTTTGGCACACTGTTCGTAAACGTGGTGGGATCCTTCGTGATGGCCGTGATCGTCGAACTTCTCGGAACCAAGCTGAGCGCCAGCTTGGAGTTGCGGGCGTTTCTCGCGGTTGGCCTGCTCGGCTCCTTCACTACATTTTCCAGCTTCTCCCACGATGTTGCCGTGCTCTACGAGCGGGGCGATCTACTGGCCGCCGGCGGCTACATAGGAGCCTCGGTCACCATCTCCCTGCTCGCACTGTTTTCCGGCCTGTGGATCACGCGGGCCATCTTGGCGTGAATCCACCAAAGCGGCGCTTCGCTAGGAGATCAGCGCCACGGACAAATCCTCGCGTCCAATCTCCGCAGCCTTTAGGCGGCGGCATATAATGGACGCGGACCCGAGGCCATGGAACTACCTCTAGAGGCACCCCCCCTCAGCACGCGGCGCCATTTCTTCGGCAAGAGTGCCTACGGCCTAGGCATCGCTGCCCTCGGCAGCCTTTTGGGAGAGGACCTGCCCTCGGCCGGCTTGCCCGGATTGCCCCACTTCGCACCGAAGGCAAAAAGGGTGGTCTACCTGTTCCAGTCGGGCGCCCCATCGCAGTTGGACATGTTCGACTACAAGCCGGGGCTCCAAGCGCTCAGCGGTGAGGACCTGCCTGCATCGGTGCGGCAGGGGCAGCGGCTGACCGCGATGACTGCCACGCAGTCGTCCTTCCCGATCGCTCCCTCACTGTTCGAGTTCCGCCAGCATGGACAGACCGGCGCTTGGATGAGCGAGCTACTGCCCCGCACGGCCGAGATCGCCAACCGCCTGTGCATCGTCAAATCGATGCACACTGAGGCGATCAACCACGATCCGGCCGTCACCTTCTTTCAAACAGGGGCGCAGCTAGCCGGAAGGCCCTCCATCGGCGCTTGGATTTCGTACGGCCTCGGCAGTGCGAACCGCGACCTGCCCGGCTTTGTCGTGATGGTCTCGTCAGGCTCGGGGCGCAATGGGCAGCCACTCTACGACCGGCTCTGGGGCAGCGGCTTCCTGCCAACCCGCTACCAAGGGGTCAAGTTCCGCTCTAACAGCGATCCCGTACTCTACCTGTCCGACCCGGCGGGCATCGACCGCGATGGCAGGCGGCGCTTCCTAGACGATCTCGGCCAACTCAACCAAATCAAGTACGAAGATTTCGGCGATCCTGAGATTCTCACGCGCATCTCGCAGTACGAGATGGCGTTCCGCATGCAGGCATCGGTACCGGAGCTAGCGGATCTGTCGTCCGAGCCCGAATCGACCTTCGAACTGTACGGCCCCGATTCGCGAACGCCCGGCACCTATGCCGCAAACTGCCTGCTGGCGCGTCGGCTCTTGGAACGCGACGTGCGCTACGTGCAATTGTTCCACCGCGGCTGGGACCAGCACACCGACCTTCCCGAGCAGATACGGAGGCAGTGCCGGGATACTGACCAAGCATCGGCAGCGCTGGTCAAGGACCTAGACCGGCGTGGCCTGCTGGAAGACACGCTAGTGGTCTGGGGCGGCGAATTCGGCCGTACGGTGTACAGCCAAGGCAAGCTGACGGCCGACAACTACGGGCGCGACCACCACCCGCGCTGCTTCACGGTTTGGCTCGCCGGCGCTGGCATCCGGCCGGGAGTGATCGGTGAGACCGATGACTTCAGCTACAACATTACCGAGGATCCCGTGCATGTGCATGATCTCCATGCGACAGTCCTGCACTTGCTGGGGATCGACCACGAGAAGCTCACTTTCAAGTACCAAGGGCGCAATTTCCGCTTGACCGACGTACACGGCAGCCTCGTCCAAAAGGCGATGGCATAGCGGCAGGGCCGCCCCACCACCCTGGACTTGCAGTGGAGCACCCGATGCAACACACCCTCGCCCTTATCGCAGTACTCGCCCTAGTGGGCCTGCACCAAGACTTCTGGCTGTGGGATGACCCCCGGCTGGTTTTGGGGTTCCTGCCGTCCGGGCTTGCCTACCACGCGGCCTATTCGGTGGTCACCGCCGGTCTCTGGGCGCTGATCGTGCGCTACGCGTGGCCCGCGGGGCTGGATGAGGCGGACAGGTCGACAGTCGGGAGCGAGGAACGAGCGCAGTGACGCAGTTCAGCATCATCTGCGCCTATCTCTGCATCCTGATCGCTCTCGGCTTTCTGAGCAACCGCTCGTTTCGGGGGACGGCCCAGGACTTCTTCCTCGCCAGCCGCACGATCGGGCCGACGCTGCTTCTGCTATCCGTCTTCGGCACGGCGATGACGGCCTTTTCGCTAGTGGGCAGCACTGGCGAAGCCTTCCGCAGCGGCATCGGCGTGTACGGCCTGATGGCTTCGTCTTCCGGCATCGTGCATACGGCCGTGTTCTATTTTGCGGGCCTGCGGCTGTGGTCGTTCGGCGCTCGCCACGGCTATACCACCCAGATCCAGTTCTTCCGTGACAGATTCGAGAGTCGCGCGCTCGGGCTGCTGCTGTTCCCAGTCTTGGTCGGCTTGGTCATTCCGTACGTGCTGATCGGGCTGCTCGGCGCCGGCAGCGTGGTACAGGCGCTCACGCAGGGCGCGTTCCCGCAGCAGTTCGCGGCGACCGGGGGAGCCGTGCCGCCTTGGTTGACCGGGCTGGGGATCACGGGCGTAGTGCTGCTCTATGTGTTCGTTGGCGGTCTGCGTGGTGCCGCGTGGGCCAACGCACTGCAGGCGGGTGTGTTCATCGTGACCGGGATTGCAACATTCCTAGTGATCGCGCCCAAGCTCGGCGGGGTTGGCGCGGCGACGGAAGCGGTGCTAGCGACTTTTCCCGAAAAACTTACCCGCGAAAGCAATTTCGGCCAGTTGCACTTCTTCAGCTACTGCTTCATTCCTCTGTCGATCGGGATGTTCCCCCACGTCTACCAGCATTGGCTGACCGCAAAGTCGGCAAGCTCCTTCAAGCCACTGCTGGTGCTGCACCCCATCTGTACGATGCTAGTCTGGCTGCCTTGCGTCCTGATCGGTGTCTGGGCGACAGCAGCAGCTCTGCCCGATGGCACCGCGATCATCGGCCCGGATTCGCCCGTCAATAGCGAGTTGGGCACCATGGTCCGGGCCCTGACCTCTCCCCTGCTGGGTGGGCTGCTCGGAGCGGGAATCCTAGCGGCCGTGATGTCCTCGCTCGACTCTCAGTTTCTTGCTATCGGCTCGATGGTCACCAACGACATCGCAGTCGACCTGCTCGGCAAAGGACGCCTGAGCGACTCGCAAAAGGTCCGGCTGGGACGGCTAGTCGTGATCGGCGTAGCCGCAGCGGCATACCTGTGCTCACTAGCCGGGTCGCGCAGCGTGTTCACGCTCGGGGTGTGGTGTTTCAGCGGCTACGCGGCACTGTTCCCGGTGGCACTGGCCGCGATCTACTGGCGCCGAGCAACGGGATCGGGCGCGATTGCAGCTGTGCTGGCGACCGTCGGTGTCGGCTGGGCGTTCTTCCGCGCTGGCGGCTACGGCAGCGATCCCGGGTACCTGTTCTTGGGCATGCTGCCGGTCGTGCCCATGGTGGCGGCCTCGATGCTCGCGTTGGTGGGCGTCTCGCTTGCAACTGCGCCACCATCCGAGCGCACGCTCGCCAAATTCTTCCGCACGTGACGGGCAGCTCTGCTGTGGAACAAGCGCCGCCGCGCCCGGGCTACCGCCAGGCTTGTCGCTGGAGCAGCGAAGCTCGCGTCGCGAGCGGCCGGGCTAGACTGCAAGTGTCAGCCGGAAGCGGCTTCTGCGCCCCCCGGGGCCGATCTTCGTGAAGATCACCTACATCACCGCCGGTGCAGCTGGCACGATTTGCGGCAACTGCCTGCGAGACAACGCCCTCGCAGCGGCGCTGAAGAACGATGGGCACGACATCGTGCTCTTGCCAGCCTATACGCCACTGCGCACCGACGAGGAAGATGTCAGCGAGAGGCGCGTCGTATTCAGCGGGATCAACCTCTACCTGCAGAGCAAGTTCAAGTTCGCCCGTGCGAGCGGCCTGCTAGACCCTCTCCTAGACCACCCCCGCCTGCTGGAGTGGGCGTCCAGCTTCGCCGTCGAGACCGATCCTGCACAACTCGGGGAAATGACGCGGGACACATTCCTCGGCGAGAAGGGGCCGTATCGCCGGGAAATCCGCAAGCTTATAGCGGTCTTGCGGGATTTGCAGCCCGAGGTCGTCCACTTGACCAACTCCATGCTGGCTTCGATGGCGGCGCCCATCAAGCGTGGCCTCGGCGTCTCAGTCGTCTGTTCCCTGCAGGGCGAGGTCGACTTCCTAGCCGGCCTGCCAGAACCACACCGAAGCGAATGCTACGCCTTGCTGCGCGGACACGCAGCCCATGTGGATCGCTGGGTCGCGCCCTGCCAGGACCAGATCGACGCCATGCGCCCGGTCCTGGGCGCAGCAGCCGGGCAGGTCGAGACGATCCTGCCGGGCATCTCGCTAGACGGGTGCCGCCAGGCGCGGGGGCCCTCGGGGAAGCGCTTCGTCGTGGGCTTCCTAGCCCGGATCTCCGAGGAGAAGGGGCTAGACGTGCTTGCCGGCGCGGTCGACCTGCTGCGCAAGCGGCATCCCGACCGAACTGTCGAGCTACGCGTGGCGGGCTGGCGCGCCGACACCAAGCAGAGCTACGTTGACAGCCTGCGCGAGCGGTACGATTTTGAGGACCTCGGGTACTTGGACAGAAACGAGAAGATCGAGTTCTTGGCGGGACTGGATGCGTTTTCCGTCCCCGCCACTTACAGGGCGTCCAAGGGCCTCTACGTCTTGGAAGCCCTTGCTGCCGGAGTCCCCGTTGTGCAACCGCGTATCGGCGTGTTCCCAGAATTACTCGAAGTGACGGGCGGCGGGCTGTCCTGCACTCCCGGTGACAGCGGGGATCTGGCCGCCAAACTCGAAACGCTGATGACGGACGCTATGGCCGCGAACCAGCTGGGACAGGCCGGCCGGGATAACGTGCGCATCCATTGCACGGCCGGGCGCATGGCCGCCCAAACGCTGGCCGTGTACGACCGGCTGGCGAACTGAGCGCTTAGAAGAGCACGGCAAGGTCGGAAAAGCGCTGCACTGTGCGGAACCGCTGGTGGGACTCCGGAACTTCTTGGACCTCCAGCGACCAAGTGCTCGGATGCGGCACCAAGACTGCTCCCAAGCCGGCCTCAATGGCGGGGTTGATATCGGACTTGGGGCTGTTGCCGATCATCCAGGTGGTTGCAGCATCGGCGCCGATCTCCCTGATCAGAGCCCGGTAGCACTCGACATCCTTTTCCGGCACGGTGACAAAATGCCTGAAGAACACCGCAAGCCCAGATCGTTGCAACTTGGCGTGCTGCTCGTCCCGGTCTCCCTTCGTTACCAGCGCCAGCCGGTGCCGCCGCCCAAGTTCTGCGAGTGTGTCCACCACGCCCGGCAGCAGCTCGATCTCGCAGTTGCTGATTCGATCTGTCGTGCCTACGATTCGGCGGCGCTCCTCTTCCGCGGCCGGCCGCCCTCGCAGCGTTTCAAAGCACTCCACTAAGTTACGTGCGAAATTCTTCGTGCCATAGCCGCGCAGCTTGATGTTGTGGGCCTCGATCTCATCAAGGTGCCGACGCACTTCGACTGGAGAAAGGCGCGGATGGTCCAAGTATCGAATGAACTCAGAGATCGTGTCCTCGAAGTAGATATTGTTCTGCCACAAGGTGTCGTCGGCATCGCACAGGAGCCAGGAAACGCCTGCCATCAAACCAGTATCCAACATGCGTCGCTCAGCTTGGGCGGTGCGTTCATCCGTTCGTTCGGCCAGACGCAGACGGCCGGGAGGGCGAACTCGGCCGTCGCATGGGGCCGCGTAGGATTCTAGGCGCGGCATCTTGTCGCATCCGCATTGGCCAACGACGAGAGCGATTGGGGCGCTTGTCCGCCGACATCGGCGGGTACCGCAGATTCGTTTTCGGGAATAGGGGAATCTCTTGCAGGCTGAGTGTGTCCGACGGCGGGTTCCTTGGCGAGATGTTGAGCAAGTGGGACTCGGGCTCGGCATCGATGGAGGTCTGACGCCGACTGGCACAGTGCTGGGCGGCAGACATCCGCTGCGGAGACGGAATGCGGTCGACAGCAGGCCGCGAAGAGCCGGGCGCAGCGGCTGCCCACCCTCCCGGCCAGCCGCGCCAGTACCACCCCCAACGCATGCCGCTTTCCGTAGTGGCTCAGGCTGTGCTCCACCTCCTCCGACTGCGCCCGCAGTCTCCGCTTCCCGGGGCGAGCTCAGACCGCACGTTTCGGAATGACCATCGGACCGAGCCGCCTAGCATTCGAACTCTCAGCCCGTTCAAGAACGCTCCGTTCCTTTGGAAGACAAGATGCCGGAGACGTCTCTCGCAAGGCTTGCCGGTCCACCAATGATGAACGAATCTCGTCAGCCATCGATCAGCCTAGCCAGCATGTGCCGAACATGGTCCTGTCCGCCGAAAAACACTGCCAGAATACGTACGGTTTCGTTTTCTGCATTGACCTCGAGCCAGTAAATTGCGCGATTGATGGTCAAGTGCCTTAGACCCGGCAGAATGTCGTCGTGGCGTTCACCCCGGTGCGGCGCGGTCAAGAGGCGATCCGCGGTTGCCCGAATCTCAAGAACCCGTACCGCGGCACGTTCGACAGCACTCTCCACGCTTTCGCCAAAACCAATGTAGCTCTCGAGGAGGTGGTCGAAAATCAACTCGAAATCACGCTCCGCCTCCGCCGAGAACTCAAGACGAAACTTGATGGGCACGGCGCTTATCCGCGATCATCCTACTCAGGCGATCGTCCATTTCCTCAGCGGCGACAAACTCGCCTGCCCGGCGACGGGACAGTGCCTTGTGAAGCGCCCGGCTCTCCAGATCATCCAGTTCCAATCTCCGTCGCAACAGGTCGATGCCCCGCTGAACAACGGCGCTGACACTTGAGTACCGCCCCTCATCCACCAGGGTCTTCGCAAATGCGTGCTGCTCGTCGGTAAGAGAAACGGAGGACTTGACTGTCATCGGGCACTTCCTTAGCCGGAGAGTAGCACCTGGTAGCACCGCTGTCAAATGCTCGAATCTGGCACCCTCGGAGTGCGAACGATCGAAACAAGGTGCAGCGGCCGACGCGCAGGATAGGCTTCGAGGCGGTCTACCGCAAGCTGCGCACGAGCCAGCGGGAGGCAGGACACCGGGTCTATCCATACCCGCTATGGAACCTGGCGATCGAGCAGCCGGAGCGAGTGTGGTGCGCGGACATCACCTACCTTCCGCCGCAACGGGGATTCCTGCACGTGGTGGGGGTGATGGGCTGATTCGGCCAGGTGGTGCTGAGTTGGAAGTCGTGGAACACGCTGGACACGGATTTCTGCCCGCAGGTGGTCGAGGAGGCGCTGGAACGGTCCGGTCCGCCGGAGATCTTCAACAGCGACCGGGGCTGCCAGTTCACGTCGCGGGCGTTCGCGGGTTGCTTGGAGGAAGCCTGCTTGCGGGTTTCGATGGACGGCCCGGGTCGCCGGATCGACAACGCGTTCATCGAACGGCTGTGGCGGTCGCTGAAGTATGAGGCCGCGCACCTGCAGGAGTTGGCGGATGGGTTCTGTGTCCCCGGTGATCGGCGGCTGGCTGGCGTCCTACTGCCAGTCCCGGCCGAATTCGACTCGCGACCCACTGGCTAGACCATGAGGCTGCTAGACCCCGAGAACGGATTCAAGATCTGATTCGGATCGCCCTCAAGTAGGTCAAGAGCCTCGCTTGATGATTCGGTCGGCTTGCTGGTGACAGTGGTTGCGGTCTCCCGCTAGGTGGGCGGCACGACCTGATCGACGGCGAGGTTGGCGGCAAGGCCCTGGCAGTGCCGGGAATATGGTAGGTGGACTAGCCCTCGAGTGTGGTCGTGGTTCGCGGCCTCATCCTGAGCGCGGGCGGGAGACGGGGTGCAGCCTTGGAGTAGCGGTGGTCCAGCCATGGACGCATGTGCCATTCCACGCAATACGCGAGGATGCGCAGGAAGGCTTAGCCGCGCACCTAGTCCTCTCCGGAGAGGGGCAGACCGGTGGATCCTGCCTGCTCGTGCGGAAGTTAGCTTCCGCGCTGACGAGGTTCGTTGAGGACTGCGCAACTGCCCTCGGCTAGTAGAACAGGTATTTGCGCCAGTTCTCCTGCTGGCCGCCCATCTGCCGCATCAGGCTGCGACTGGTGTGCAGGTTGAACGGCTTCGGCTGTCGCTGCAGCTTCATCTGCGCCTCGACCGGCAGGCGGTCCCCTTTGCGGTTGTTGCAGCGCAAGCAGCAAGCGACCAAGTTCTCCCACGTGTTGTTGCCGCCCCGCGAGCGAGGCACCACGTGGTCCAACGTGAGATCACCGGTGCCGAACTGCTTGTTGCAGTACTGGCAGGTGTGCTGGTCACGGATCAGAATATTCTTGCGCGAGATCGCTCGCATCTGGCGCGGGATGCGGCGGTACTCCAGCAGTCGGATTACAGATGGGATGGCCAGGCTCTGAGACGGAGAGCGCACGCGGCCCCCGTCAGCTTCCTCGGTAGACGCCACTCCCTTGACGAGCAGGATCAGGGCCCGGCGCACTGCGCAGACGTGGATCGGCTCGTAACTGGCGTTCAAGACCAGCACCGGCCGCCTGAGCGGATTGACTTGGGCGTGCTCGTACGTCAAGCCACCCCCCCCTGCGAACCGGCCTGCCGAGTTGGCACGTGCCTAGCGCAGCCGAGCATCCCGCGTGCGAGGAGCCGCTCGACAGCATGCGCACCGAGTCCAGCCCACCTGCCCAGCTGGAATCGATTAGCCCATTGACTGGAGAAAACTCACCTCTCGCCGGACAACCCGAGTTCGCTCTCAACCTCTTGCTGGCAATCCCGGCAATAGCGGGTCCAAGGCACGGCTTCGAGCCGCTTGAGGTTGACCGCCCGTCCGCATTCTTCACAAATACCAAATTTTCCGTCGTCAAGTCGGGTCAAGGCGTCTTTAACCAAAATTAGTTGCTCGCGCCGGCTGGAACCTTGGGCGCTGAGGAAGTCCCGGTTCGAAGCCGCGGCAGCTTCTTCTCCTTCGTCGCCGCCAACCGTCTCGCTGATGGCGCGGCTCTCTTTTGCCGTCTTGGTAAGCGTCTCGGTGAGTTGCTCGTACTTCAACTCCAGACGCTTCCGCAGTCCTGCAAGTCGTTTAGGGTGCATGATCGCTGGGATTTGGCCACAGGGGGTTGCACGCTCGGCCCCTAGCTGATCCTCTTGGTTACGTAATTTTATTTGCGCTCCAATCTGCTGTCAAGATCGCCCGCGCGCGCCTTCAGAACGTGCGACGCAGGCGGCTTCGATCTAGCCGCCTACGATAGACTAAGGGCTGTGAGACAACCACGCACGCTATACGAGAAAGTCTGGGATTCACACGTGGTCACGCACGAAGCCGGAGCACCGGCAGTGCTATATATCGACCTCCATCTCGTCCATGAGGTGACCTCGCCGCAAGCCTTTCAAGGCCTGCGCGACCGCGGCATCAAGGTGCGCCGCCCAGATCGCACTCAGGCGACGATGGACCACAGCATCCCGACACAGAACCAAGCTCTGCCGATCGTGGACCCAATCGCCGCCAAGCAGGTGCAGCAGTTGCGCATCAACTGCCGCGAGTTCGGCGTCCCGCTAGCTGATCTTGGGGACGAGTCCCAAGGTATCGTGCATGTGATCGGGCCGGAGCTCGGCCTGACCAGACCTGGCATCACGGTGGTCTGCGGCGACAGCCACACTTCGACGCACGGTGCCTTCGGCGCACTGGCCTTCGGGATCGGCACCACGGAAGTAGAGCACGTGCTGGCCACGCAGTGCCTGCTGCAGAACCGCTCCAAGACGTGCGAAGTGCGCTTTGTCGGCCGCACGCCGGAGGGCATTGTGGGCAAGGACCTCATCTTGGCGCTGATCGCTGAGATCGGCATTGGCGGCGGTACCGGATACGTGCTGGAATACACCGGCGAGGCGATTCGCTCGCTGTCGATGGAAGGCCGAATGACGGTCTGTAACATGTCGATCGAAGGCGGCGCGCGTGCCGGTATAGTCGCTCCAGACGATACGACATATGAATTTCTCGCCGACAAGCCAACCGTGCCCAAAGGTGCCGAATGGGATGCGGCGGTGGCACGCTGGCAGCAGCTGCCCTCCGACGGCGGTGCTGCTTACGACCGCACCGTCGAGATTGACGCGGCCGGACTCGAGCCGATGATCACGTGGGGCACCAATCCAGGGATGGGAGTGCGCGTGAGCCAGCCCGTACCCGAGCCGAACGGCAATCCTGGCGTGCGCAAGGCGCTCGATTACATGCAACTGGAGCCGGGCAAGCCCCTGCTTGGACAACCCGTGGACGTCGTCTTTATCGGCAGCTGCACGAACTCGCGCATCACCGATCTGCGCCAAGCCGCCGAACTGCTGCAGGGGCGCAAGGTCAACCCTAGGGTGCGCATGATGGTCGTTCCGGGCTCGGAGAGAATCAGGGCGCAAGCCGAAGCCGAGGGTCTTGCGGACATTTTCCGCGCCGCCGGCGCGGACTGGCGTGAGGCCGGCTGCAGCATGTGCATCGCCATGAACGGCGACCAACTCGAGACTGGCCAATACTGCGTTTCCACCAGCAACCGCAATTTCGAAGGCCGGCAGGGCAAGGGCGGAAGGACCTTTTTGGCCAGCCCGCTGACCGCCGCGGCGACGGCAGTCGAAGGCTCGGTTGCCGATCCCCGACGCTTCCTATAGCACTGCCGGAGAGAACCGATGCAACCCGTCACCAGCTTTAGCGGCAAGGTCGTGCCGCTGCCCGTTTCCGACATCGACACCGATCAGATCATCCCCGCTCGCTTCCTCAAGACCATCGAGAAGCTCGGGCTTGGCGAGAACCTGTTCAACGACTGGCGCTACCTGCCGGGAGGCGGCCCCAATCCAGACTTCGTGCTCAACCAGCCGCGAGCCTCGGGCGGGACGATCCTGCTGGCGGGCGACAATTTCGGCTGCGGCAGTTCGCGTGAACATGCGCCTTGGGCCCTGCTCGGCTTCGGCTTTCGGGCGGTCATCAGCACGTCATTCGCAGACATCTTTCGCAACAACTGCCTCAAGAACGGCTTGCTTCCGGTTGCGGTCGACGAAGCCACGCTGGCCGAGCTGTTCGAGGCCGCCGAATCCGACGACGGCCTGGAGGTCAGAATCGATCTGGCCAAGCAAACCCTGACCCTGCCGAGTGGGCGGAACGTCCCGTTTCCCGTAGACGACTTCTCGAAGCAGTGCCTGCTCGAAGGGGGCGACCAGCTGAGCTACATTCAGCAGCGCATGCAGGCGATCACCGCCTACGAAACGAAGTCTCCCAACGCGCTGAACACCCTGGCTTGAACCGCCCGGCAGTTCAGGCCCGGCGTCGCGCCGCGAGTATTAGCCAAATCCCGAGGGCGAGGAGCCCCAGCGCCACGAGTTGCGTGGTGCTTACCGTTCCGCCGACCAGCACGGGACGGGCACCGTCGGCACGGAACGGCTCGACGACGAAGCGAAACGAGGAGTACAGGGCCAAGTAGGCGCCGAGGATCGCACCGGGCGCGTGCGGCCGCAAGAAGCGCCACAGCAGGAACGCGCCGATCAACGCCGTGCCGAACGCCTCGTACAGCTGCGTCGGATGCACTGAGACGTTGAGCGGAACGCCCGTGAAATCGTGGGCGACCGGGTTGCTGAACGTGACCGCCCACGCCACGTGGGTCTCACGGCCCCAGCAGCAGCCAGCAGCGAAGCACCCCATCCGGCCTACCGCGTGCCCGAATGCCAAGCCGGGCACCATCAGATCGGCCGTGGCGAACCAAGGCATGCCGTGCCTGCGCGTGTACCAATACGCCACTCCGAGGGCTGTCACGAGACCGCCGTAGAACACCCCCCCGGAACGCAATGCGGACAGCGTGAACAGCCTGCCCCAGTCCGCAGCGTAGTAGCTCCAGCTATCCGCGATCAGGAACAGCTTGGCACCGACGATCGCCGAAAGCAGCAGGATGATCCCGAGGTTCGTGATCCGCTCCGGATCCATTGCAGTGCGCTTGGCCAAGCGTGCCGACAGCGAAATCCCGACTAGGAAGCCCACGGCGATTAGCAGGCCGTAGGTCGGCAGCGAGAACGAGCCGATCTCAAGCAATCTCGGGAACATTGTCAGCAGCCGGTCTAGCCTGGAGCGGCGGGCTCGCGATCCGGTTTGCGGAAGGAATCCAGCAGGAGCAGGCCGACTCCGACCGTGATGGCCGAGTCGGCCACGTTGAAGGCCGGCCAGTGGTACGTGCCGACAAAGACGTCGAGGAAGTCGGTCACGTAGCCCTGCCACCAGCGCTCGCACAGGTTTCCGGCCGCCCCGGCCAGAATCAGCGGAAAGGCGTAGCGGCTCACGCCCGACATCTGGCCCGCGCGGCGGTACAGGGCCAAGACCACGGCGACTCCGGCCAGCGCCAGGCCCGGCAGAGCCCAGTTGCGGAACCAAGGCGGTGCCTCAGCGAAGAGACCGAACGCGATCCCGACGTTGCGCACGTGCACAAGGTTGAAGAAGCCGTCCACTACCGGCACGGATGCGCCATGAGGCAGCGCCTGGGTCACGGTCGCCTTGGTATACAAATCCAAGCCTAAGACGGCACAACCGAGGGCGGCGAGCGTCAGGTTTGAGCCGACCAAGGCGGCGCAGCAGCGGCTTGGCCGCCCCGCTTCGGCAGCAGAGTTGTCCATCCAGCCCTCGCGCGCCCCTCTACGCGTTCAGTCTACATGAAGTGCCGGCCGACGACGCAAGACCACCATCAACGGCGGGCTGCCTGCCAACTCCGCCATCCCGGCAGACAGCGAGTTCGTTAGCCTGAACTTCATCCGGAAATTGCGAGTTACTTGCTTCTGCTATAGCAGTTACACGAAATCAACTTGCCATTTCACTGGAAACAATCTTGTCGGGGCCCACGTCCAGCAGAGCGAATGCCTTGGTCTGCAAGGCCGTCGGCTGGGCTACCAGTGGGAACTCGTGCTGATCGTGTTGGGCCACTGTGACGTAGTTCAGCGCCAGCGCTCCCAAGTGCTCGAGCAGGGTCCGCTTGCTGGCGGCTATGGACTTGGGCGGCCGGCGACACCTGCGCCGGCTCCACCGGTGAGTCAGGTTGCGCCTCCGCCACGGCCCGCTCGCTGTCCTCGAACAACAACGGCGCCAGCTTGCGTCGCAAGTGCCGTTCCCAGTAGTAGGCCAGCATGCATAGGAAGACATGTCCGCGCACCTGCTCGGCGCTGTACACGTACAGCGGCCGCAGCTCGAGCTGGGACGTCTTCAGCGAGGGGAAGGCCCGCTCCACGCACGCCAAGCCCTAATCGGCGGCCACCGCCGCGTGTGCCCCGAGATCCTCCACGGCTAGGCCCGTGCGCACCACGCAGACGCCGTCCAAGCGCGCCTCGGCCGCGATCTGGTCGGCCTTGCGCGACCAGATCAGGTGGTGCCCCTGCGGCTCGATCTCGAAGTCGCTTCCGACACCCGTGCAACCCCGCCTCTGCCAATCGCCCGCACTTTCTCTCCCGCCGACAACCGACGCGTCCTCTAGTCCAGCACCGGCCGCAGAACTTCGTAACGAATCTCAATTCCCTCCGTCAGCGCACTCACGCCCCACATCATTCCAACCAGAAGCCAGAAATGGACGACTTTGTTTTGGCGAGGACACTAAGTTCACTCACGCCTGCCTGCGCAACAGCGGCTTACGATGTGAGCTTAAGTGCAGCGAAGAGCAAGCCTAGACTGGCGAACAGCAGGGTGCCTGGACGAATCATGAGGCGTTGCTCCACTTCTAGTAGGCGCTGTTCCAACTCGCGAAGGTCGGCCTTCGTGGCTACGTGTTCGCTAACGGCCGATCGCAGGGCATCGACAATGGCGTCGGCGTGCTTCGGATCGAGTCCCGCAGCCTGCAAATTGCGAGCTGCTGTAAGGGTGTCGAAAGTGGTTATCATTCTCGCTCTGAATTCTAGACTAGCGGATGTAGAGACCCAACTTTCCGGGAGCGGAATGCTCCACGTGGACGAAATCAGTATTTCTCGATCCTGCGGCTGGTCCTGACCGCGGGCATCAAGCGTCGCATGAGCCAGTTGCGCTTGCGGCCGGACGCGGCCGTCCAACTCCTGCTCGGCTGAAGACCCGCCATTGCGCAGTTGCCTTGGCGCTCGCTCGGCGCTGGTGTGTCGGCTCGCCCGCCGGGCTGCACGGCTGGCTCCGCAGCACTCAGAGAGCACCGCCGACGCGCTCTCCCACAGCCTTTCGGCTTGGCCACTCGCCGTCCTGCACGGGTCTCCAGTACCTAGAATCTACCCACAATCCTGTTCGTCCCAAACATTGCCTAGCCCGAAACTAACAGACATTAGAGCAGTTACAGTGGCAATATGGACAAGTGGAGGTGGCACAAGATCGCGGATGGCGCTCTCGTCAGATCGGCGGTCCCACGCTATGAGAACCCCGGACGCAGCCAGGCTGGAAAGCCAGGCAGTCGTCCGGTGCCGTGCTAAGATGTGCGCAGAGCTTGGCGCGATGTCTACCTTGGCCCAGAAGTCGTGCATTCCTTGCGCTGGCGGCGTGCCGCCGGTGCAAGGCGAGGAACTGGCGCGGCTCAGCGCCGAAGTAGCCGCCTGGAGCGTGGTTGACGGACATCACTTGGAGCGCGAGTTCGGGTTTCCGAATTTCCAGCAAGCTTTGGACTTCACCAACGCGATCGGTGCGCTGGCCGAGAACGAAGGGCACCACCCGGACATCTTTCTGGCCTGGGGCAAGGTTGGGGTCAAGATCTGGACCCACAAGATCGACGGGCTGACCGAATCCGATTTCGTGCTGGCTGCGAAGATCGACAGCCTGCGAAGTCCATAGTTACACTCCGGGCGGCGACGCTGCCAACAATGGGTCGGTGCAGCAGATGACGGGCATGATGAGAGTAGTCCGCTCGGTACTGCTGATGACGGCGGTCATCGGCGTTTGCGCCGTACTGGGCGGGCTCTACGGCCTGCGCATTGGCACCAACGGCAACTTCATCCAGATGGCGCCCATCAATGGGGACCTGCACCTAGCCCGGCAAGCGACGCGACTCATCGAACAGCGCTTCGCAGACGAAGTGCAGTGGGACGACGCCATCTACCAAGGCGCGATCCCGGGCATGCTTGCCACCCTCGACCCGCACTCTGCGTTTCTCAACACCGAGAATTTCCTCTCGATGCGCGAGCAGGAGCGGGGCAGCTACGCGGGCGTAGGCGTCCAGATCATCAACTTCGGCAACCAGACAATCGTCGACTTCCCGTTTCCCGAAACGCCCGCATTCCAAGCCGGCATTCGGCCGGGCGACGTGATTGAGATGGTCGACGGCAACCCGGTGAGCCGCTTGCCGCTCGATGAAGTGGCCAGCCGGCTAAAGGGCCCGGCCGGGACCAATGTCGGCCTCAGACTGTCGCGGGACGGCTCGGACCGCTGGATCGAAGTCGATCTCGTGAGGCACGTGATCCCTCGACCAACGATCCCCACGCGCCTGCTATTTGAAGACGGCACCGCCTACCTCCACTTGACCAGTTTTGGGGAGAGGACTCCCGACGAGTTGGAAGAGGCGCTGGCTTCAATGGAGAGCCAGGGCATGACCGGGCTGGTCCTTGACCTGCGTGGCAACAAGGGCGGCTTGCTATCGGCCGGGGTCCGGGTCGCCAGCCACTTTCTTGAACCCGGACAGAGCGTCGTATCCCATCGCGGCCGGGCATCGCCAGAGCGCCACTACCGCGCAGAGTCGGAAGACCCGGATCTCGACTATCCGATCGTGGTGCTCGTGAATTGCGGCTCGGCCTCAGCATCCGAGATCGTCGCCGGCGCGTTGCAAGATCACGATCGCGCGCTGATCGCGGGCAGCGACACCTTCGGCAAGGGCTTGGTGCAGTCGGTGTTCGCGCTGCCGGAGTCGACGGGGATGGTGTTGACCACAGCGCGCTACTACTCGCCCAGCGGACGGCTGATTCAGCGCCCGTATGGCAGCATTGCCCCCAATGAGTACTTCAGCGAGCCATGCAGCGAGCAATACAGGCCGCAGCAGGGGACGGTTCGGCTCACCGATAGCGGGCGGAAGGTGTACGAGTTCGGCGGCATAGCGCCAGATGTGGAAATCGAGGACCGGAGGCGGACGGCTTTGCAACGACAAGTGAGTCGGCGGCGCGCCATCGAGCGCTTCGTATCGCAACTCCGCTCCCGGGGCTACGCGCTGCTCAAGGGCGAGACGCCCTCGCCGGACATGTTGGCCGACCTGTTGGCCTTCATGGAGCAGTTGGGGATTTCGACGGGCCCGTTAATTTCGGCGGAGGATCGCCAGTTCCTGATGCGATCACTGGCGATCCACCTTCACGTGTCGTATTTCGACTACGACGAAGGCCAGCGGATCCGCGCCAGCTATGACCCGGCCATTCTGCGCGCCAGATCGTTGCTCGCCCAAGCCGCCAAGCTGATGGATAAGAGCCAGATTCCGGTCTCCTAGCGCGGCTCGTAGCTCTTGCTGAACCCCGTCCGCGAGTTGGTGACCGAAAACCGCCCATCGGGCTGCACCGAGGCCTTGATCCAGTGGGCGGCGCAGCCCTCGGTCTCGCCGGTGTTGGCGATGAACTCCTCACTGGCGTTGTGCTCTGCGCGACTCTCCACTGCCCGATGCACCTGCCACAGGTCGACCAGCGAGTCGGTGGACATCAGGGCGGTGAAGGTCGCCGGGCTGCCACCTTTGCGCGGTCCATTGTTCATGACGGCCACCAGCGGCTGAATCGCTCGGATATGCGCCGGTGCACCCGACATGTGCATGCCGTGGTGCGTGACCTGATACAGGTCGACCGCGCCGAACAGATTCACCGGGCAGGCGGTCTCGTTTTCGTAGTTCCAGCTCAGGTCGCCCAAGTCTAGGAATTCGAAATCTCCGACGCGAATCAAGAACCCAACGCTTTTGCCATTCTCGCCCCGGTCAGTTCGCTTCGCCGAAGCGTCGCGACAGTGTGGGTTGGGCGGCGCTGGCGATAGGGGCTCCTCTAGGAAGCGGCTGCGGGCCGCCACGAACACGAAGTCGGTGTTGGCCAACGGCAGTCTCTGGCCTGGTTCGGCTCGCATGCGCTTGTCTCCGGCGGTAGCAACATAGCTCTGCCACAATTCGTCGGCACGCTCGTTCCAGCCCGCCTCGACGCTGTCACCGTGGTCGACGAAGTTGCGGATCGGCACACGCTGAGCCAAGGCGGCCACGCCGCCCGTGTGATCGCGATGGAAATGCGACGCGATGAAGTAGTCCAGCTCGAGCTTGCCGACCTCTTCGCCGAGAACCGTTGCAATGCGCTCGGCATCGCGTCCCTCGAAACCGGGCCAGCCGGCATCCATCAGAATGGTCTCGGTATCGGGCGTCACGATTAGCGTCGCGGCGCCGCCCTCCACGTCGATCCAATAGATGTCCAGCGTCGCGCCTGTCGCCAGAGGTCCAGCCGCCACGGCGAACAGAAGTCCAAGAGACAGAGCTTTCATGATCCCAACATAATATAGCCCGGAAGCCCGGGTTTGGTGCCCTGCTCGTCTGCCGCGACGCCGCATCGCCAGCCTGGCCGGTTGCGCGTCAGCCCTTCGAGGCCGGTGCCGGCAATCTCGTGCGACACTTGCCCAGGTGGCTCGGTACCACACATCGCACTGCTCCGCCAATTTTAGACGGACCATTGCTAGCGAGCTTCAGAGGCGGCAGCTGCCGTGAGCCTCGCCGGAGAGGCGGCAGCATCTTTGCGGGGGTGCTGGGTAGCATCCGGAAACGAGGCGCCACGCCGGCCATAGGAGTTTGCCGTCGCCGAATCTAGCGCTATAGAATGGAAACCTAAGATTTCTCAGTCGGCACAAACCGCTGACGAGATCTTGGAATTCCTCAAGCGTTAGCGTTATTGGGAAGGGATTTCGAAAAGGGGAGGATCCTACTATGAAGAGTCAATCCTTGATAACTTTGAGATCGATGGTTCGTGTTGTCGGCCTGCTCGTGCTGGTCGGCTTCCTTTCCGATGCACACCGCGCCTTGGCGCAGAATCGGGCCTCACCCGAGAGCGGCCCGACGACCACGACCGGCTGTTCTGATCGCATCATCGCTGCGAGCGCGGTTCGCACGCAGAGCGACATCCAGGCATTCGTGCAGTGCGCGGAGGCGTACCTAGCCGAGCACGGCACGTCCGAGGCTCGCCGCGCCTTCAACGAGGACGAGCGCTGGAAGCACGGTCCCACTTACGTCTTCGTCGACGGCATCGCCAAGTCCGGCACGGATTCGAAGACGTTCGTCTACCCGCCGAACCCCTCCCGCGAGGGCCAAGTCTGGGGAGAGGCGATCGACGACTTCGGCAACGACCTCTTCTACGAGGCCTACCGCATGACGCGGGTGGTCGATTCCGGCTGGATCTACTACTCGTTCCCCAATCCGGCGACCGGCAAGAAGTCGGCGAAGGCCTCCTACGTCATCGAGATCGACTGGGACGGCGAGCCGGCGATCATCGGGGCCGGCATCTATTCCCGCGACTGGCCTGGCACCTGCTATGCGGACGAGGTGAGCGCAGCAACCTTGGGCGCCGAGCCGAGCCCGGAGGCGCTACGGGAGTTCGTCCGCTGCGCGGCGATGGTTGTCGCATCGGACGGCTACTTCGCCAAGCAGGAGATTGAGCTGAATCCGCGCTGGTCGGAGGGGGCGCACTACGTCTACGTGCTGGACACGTTTGGCAACCAAGTCATGTCGGGCCACCGGTTGCGGGTCAACGGCAAGGCTCCGCACGAGTGGGGGCGCGGAGGCCCGCGCGGGGACCAATTCGGCGGGCGCGACATGGCAGAGGTGGGGGGGACGTTTGGCGAGAGCTACGTGTACTACCGTTCATACGACCCCGTGACAGGTGCGTTCCGCCCGAAAGTGGGGTTCCTGAAGCGGATCGTGGCACAGGGGGTGCCGCTCTTGGTCGGGGCTGGGTACTACCCGCAGTCGGCCCAGGCTAACTCGGGACGGAGTTGTGCGGACAACTTCGTGGCTGCGGCAGCAGTGCGCACGCAGGAGGACATCCAGGGGTTCGTGCAGTGCGCGGCGGAGTACGCGCTGGAGCACGGCGAGGAGGAGGCGAGGCGGGCCTTCAACGAGGACGCGCGCTGGAAGTCCGGCCCGACCTACGTGTTCGTGGACGGTGTCCAGCCGTCCGGCGAGAACTCCCTGACGCATGTTTTCCCGCCGGATCCGTCAAGGGAGGGCTTGGTTTGGGGGACATCGATTGACAGTTTCGGGAACGACTACTTTTACGAACTGCACCGCACCCTGTCTGTGGTGGACGAGGGGTGGATCTACTACGCGTTCAACAACCCGGCGACCGGGCGGAGCCAGCCGAAGAGTTCATACGTGAAGGAGATCGAGTGGAATGGGGAGCGGGCAGCGATCGGCGCCGGAATCTACGCGCGGGACTTTCCGGGAAACTGCGCGCCGAGCGAGGTCAACGCCGCGGACCTGGAGGCCAACCCGGGCGACCAAAGGCTGCAGGAATTCGTGCGCTGCGCCGCGATGGAAGTCGAGTCCTCGGGGTATTTCGCCGGCCCTGTGCTGTCGAGCGACCCGCGTTGGAAGCACGGCCCGATCTACATATTCGGCGTCAACGTCGAAACGGGCGCGATAGAATTCAGCGGCAACCCGGCCAGCTTCGCCACATCGGGTCGGATTCCAGCATTGCTGTTCGATGGAAGAGATGCGATCGAGTCCGGGGCGCTGTTTGGAGAGTCGTTCTGGTACTACAACTTCAACAATCCCACGACAGGAGATGCCGAGGCGAAGACGTCATTCGTCAAGCTCGTGCGGGCACAAGGAGTTCCACTGCTCATCGGTTCCGGCTACAACCCTTAGGATCATCCCCCAACTTGCGGCGGCAGGTGAGTTTGCCGCAACGCATGTACTTCTCGCGCAACGGGCCGGGCGTAAGTCGCCGAGCGCAGCGAAGTCGCCGCGAACTTGGTCCTGTCCCCGCTGCAGGGCTGTAGTCTTGTCAGGTGGTGGCATGGGGCCGTCTGAAGAGCAAAGACATCCCGCCTGCACTCTTGCTTAGAACGACATCCTTGGCAAGTTCCGGAAGAACACATCGCCCCAGGCATCGTGACGGGCATCCAGCCAAGTGGCGGCCGGCCGCCTTTGTCCTAGCCCTAGTCCTTACTTCCTTTGCCAGCTGCGCGTCCAAGCTGGTAGGATTGGAAACGAAAGCAAGGCCCGCCATTCGGGTAGGGCCTTCGACGCAATGGTAGATCGGCGCCGCCAGACTGCGCTAGACTGGAAGTGGGAGGTTCATGCACAAGCATGTCTAGGATAACTCTCGCGCTCTTTTGCGCGGCGCTGTTCGTTGTCGGCGGGGCTGTGGCAGACAACCAGGAGGCTGGCGACGCCGCCAAGGGCAAGGAAGCGTTCCAGCAGCGCTGCTTGGTGTGTCACTTTGAGGACAGCCCTGACAAGAAGATCGGACCCGGTTTGGCGGGGATCAAGGAAGGCACGCTGCCGAGCGGCAAAGGCGCCACCTTTGAAAACGTCCTCGAGAACCTGAACAAGGGCGGCAACGGCATGCCCGCGTTCGAGCAGATGCTCAGCGACGAGGAGAAGAGCAATATCGCCGCCTACGTGCTGAGCTTGTAGCGCGCACCTCAACTGCAGGGGTGCGCGACCGCGAAGTCGTCCCGCTGGCCCGCCCGAGTCCCTCTGTTGGGGCTAAGGCCTGCCCGCACCAGGAGCAACTATGGACATTGAACAGAAGGTCACCGAAATCATCTGCGAACAACTCAGCGTGGAGGAGTCGCAGGTGACGCGCGAAGCGAAGTTCCAGGAGACCCTCAACGCCGACTCGCTCGATATCGTCGAGCTGATCATGGCGTTCGAGGAGGGCTTCGATATCGAAATCCCCGATGACCAAGCCGAAGGCATCCGCACCGTCGGCGACGCGATCGCGTACATCGAGGGGACCCAGTCGGACTGATAGCAGGGGCACTGTTGGCAAGACGTGTTGTCGTTACCGGTGTCGGCCTCGTCTCCCCCGTGGGAGTGGGAACGGAGGCTTGCTGGTCAGCAATCCTACGCGGGTGCAACGGGATCGGGCGAATCACTCACTTCGATGCCAGCGCCTACGCCTGTCAGATCGCGGGCGAGGTGAAGGGCTTCGACCCACGCGAATTCGTAACGGCCAAAGACGTCCGCAAGATGGGGCGCTTTATCTTCTTCGCGATCGCTGCCAGCGAATTCGCGATGGGCATGTCCGGCTTGGATATCACGCCGGCAATGTCGCCGCGGGTCGGCGTGTACGTGGGCAGCGGCATTGGCGGCTTCGACATTATCGAGCGCGAGCACGCAAAGTTGCTCGCCGCTGGTCCGCGGCGCGTCACGCCGTTCTTCATCCCGGCTACGGTCGTCAATCTCGCCTCGGGGAACGTGTCAATTCGCTGGAACGCCAAGGGTCCGAACTCGGCCACTGCGACAGCCTGCACCAGTGGTGCTCACGCAGTCGGGGATTCGTTCCGCCTGATCCAGCACGGCTACGCAGATGCGATGATCTGCGGCGGCGCAGAAGCGGCGATCACTCCCATGAGCATCGCCGGCTTCGCAGCGATGAAGGCGCTCTCCACTCGCAATGACCGCCCCGAGACCGCCAGCCGGCCTTGGGACATGGACCGCGATGGCTTCGTGGTCGGCGAAGGAGCAGGCCTGCTGGTGCTGGAGGAATTGGAATCGGCCGAGCGTCGCGGTGCGCCGATCATCGCCGAGATGGTCGGCTACGGCATGAGCGGCGACGCCTACCACATCACCTCTCCGGCCGAGGACGGGGAAGGCGCCGAGCGTGTCATGCGCAACGCTCTTGAAGATGCGGGCATTTCCGCCGCCGAGGTGGCCTACATCAACTCCCACGGCACATCGACACCGGTGGGCGACGTGATCGAGTCCGGCGCGATCGAGCGGCTCTTCGGCGCTGATGCCGGCGCGGTCGCGGTCAGCTCGACCAAATCCATGACCGGACATCTGCTCGGAGGCGCCGGAGGCTTGGAAGCAGGCTTCACGGCGCTGGCCGTGCGCGACCAGATCGCGCCGCCAACGATCAATCTAGAGCGACCGGGCGAGGGCTGCAACTTGGATTACGTGCCGGGCGAGGCCCGGCCGATGGAAATCGAATACGCCTTGAGCAACTCGTTCGGCTTCGGCGGCACGAACGGGGCGCTGGTCTTCCGACGCTACAGCGGGTAGCCCGGCCCCGATTGCTAGAATTGCTGGTTAGCGGAACTTAAGGCTCTGCCCCCCCTGCACCATGAATATCTTTGTCTGCGTGAAGCAGGTCATGGCGCGAGATTCCGTGATCCGCCTCGACGAAGGCGCGACGTGGGTCCGCGACGATGGCCTGACGTTCGAGATGAATGAGCCCGACACCTATGCGCTCGAGGAAGCGCTACGTCTCAAGGAAAAGCACGGCGGAGAGGTCGTAGCCATAACAGCGGGCCCGGCGCGGTCTGCTTCTACGATTCGCGAAGCGCTGGCCAAGGGGGCCGACCGCGGCATCCACATCGAGGACGACCGCTTTGTCGAAGCCGATACCCACGCGACCGCGTCCGCGCTCGCCGCGGCAATCGGACGAGAGCAACACGACCTGGTCCTGACCGGCCTGCAGTCCGACGATTCCGGCTTTGGCCAGACCGGGGTGATCCTTGCTGAGAAGCTTGGCTTGCCGCACGCGACGATCATCATGGAGATCGATGCCTCCGGCTCGCAGCTGCGCTGCAAGCGCGAACTGGAGGCGGGTTGGTTCCAGACCGTCACGTTGCCGCAACCTGCCCTGCTGACCATCCAGAGCGGTATCAACAAGGTGCGATACGCCACTCTGATGGGCATCAAGCGAGCCCGCAAGAAGCCACTCCAGCGCTATGCGACCGACGATTTGGGCATCGAGATCACCGCGCAGCAAAGCGTGCGGCGGCTCTACCAACCACAGCAAGCGAAACAGACCGTGTTCTTGGAAGGCGGCAGTCGCGAGGTCGCCGACGAACTCCTCAACAGGCTGCGGTTCGAGGCGCGAGTGCTATGAGCGTCCTACTGATCACCGAACAGCAGGGCGGCAAGTGGCACCGCATGTCCTTCGAAGCCCTGGCGGCGGCTCAAGAAGCCGCGAAGGGCATGGATTGTCCGCTAGTGGCGGCCGTTGTCGGATCCGGTATTGGGGAGCTCGCCAGCGAACTCGCCGACAAGGCCGTCTCCGAAGTCGCGATTGTCGACTGTCCCGAGTTGTCCCAATACAGCCCGGACGGTTTCGCGTCGGCCCTGCGTCAAGCGGTAGAACGGATCAAGCCCCGCTTGGTGCTCTTCCCGCATACCTACCAAGTGCGCGATCTAGTCCCCAAACTCGCAGCATCGCTTGGGGGCTGCTTCATCAGCGACGTCGTGGACATGCGATTCGAGGATGGCGAGCCAGTCTTCGTCCGTCAGTTGTTCCAAGGCAAACTGAACGCCGACGTTTGCGCATCTGGCGAGCCGCCACACTTCGTTTCGGTCCAGTCGGGAGCGTACCGCGCCGACGCCGTGGCCAAGAGTGCGACACCGGCCCCGGTCCGCAACCTCCCGGTGTCTCTGGATGCCACGGCCCTACGGACTCAGGCGGAAGCTCCGTACCAAGATGCCAAGGATGCAGTCGACCTCGGTTCGGCCGAAATTATCGTCTCGGTCGGGCGCGGCATCCAAGATCCGGAGAACATCCCGCAAGCGGAGGCCTTGGCCCAAGCGCTCGGCGGCGAGCTGGCGGCCTCGCGTCCGATCTGCGACAACGGCTGGCTGCCGCTGGAACGCCAGATCGGCAGTTCCGGGCAGACTGTCGCACCGAACCTCTACCTGGCGCTAGGCATTTCCGGGGCGATCCAGCACGTGGTCGGCATGAAGGGTGCCAAGACCATCGTCGCCATCAACAAGGATTCCGGCGCGCCGATCTTCGAGATTGCCGACTACGGCATCGTCGCCGACCTGTTCGACATAGTCCCGAAGCTGATCGAAGCTGTCCAAGAGCGCGAGTAGCTGGGGCATTGCCGAGAGGCGGCCCAAGTGCGAAGATACGCTAGGCATGCGAGAGCTTCTTCAGGTCCTGACTGCGATCGCGCTGGCGGCCGCCGCGTCATCGTGCGGTACCCCAACCACACCTGCTGGCCGCGAGCCGGGCGACCGCCCGAACTTCGTGCTCGTTTTTGTCGACGACATGGGCTACGGAGATATAGGGGCCTTTGGTTCGACCGAGAACCGCACTCCGCGAATCGACGCCATGGCCGCAGCTGGCATGAAGCTGACAAGCTTCTACGCCCATCCTGTCTGCACGCCTTCGAGGGCCGCCCTGCTGACCGGGAGCTACCCGATTCGCAACGGGCTGCAGACCGGATACTGGCACCCGGTGCTGATGCCTGGCGATCCGCAAGGCATCCACCCAGACGAAACCACGGTCGCGGATGTCCTCAAGCGGCGCGGGTACGCCACCGGGATCATCGGCAAATGGCACCTCGGCGACCAGCCCGAGTTCCTGCCGAACAACCACGGCTTCGACTACTACTTCGGCCTGCCGTACTCCAACGACATGAGCCCGTTCATGCCGCTCAATCCTCGCAACCACCCTCCGCTCGCCTTCCTGCGCAATGGAGAAGTCATCCGAGAGGTGCCTGAAGATCAGTCGTTCCTCACCGGCGCGTATACAGCCGAAGCACTCTCGTTCATCGACCGCCACCACGACCAGCCGTTCTTCCTCTACGTGCCCCATTCGATGGTCCACGTGCCGTTGTGGGCAGGCGAGCGATTCAAGGACAGCTCCGATAACGGCATCCTCGGCGACTGCATCGAGGAGATCGACTGGAGCGTGGGGCAGATCCACGACAAGCTCCAAGAGCATGGCATCGCCGACAACACACTCGTATTCTTCACCTCCGACAACGGTCCGGCACGCGGCAGCGCCGGACCGCTGCGCGGGCGCAAGGGCAGCACTTACGAAGGGGGTTTGCGCGTACCGACCGTGGCGTACTGGCCCGGCACAATTCCAGCCGACTCTTCGTTCAACGCCACGGCTACCACCATGGACATCCTGCCGACTTTCGCGGCCCTGGCGGGAGCCGAGTTTCCGTCTGACCGGATTGATGGCTACGACATCTCCGGCGTGCTGAGGGGCGACACAGCGAGAGCTTCGCCTTACGAGGCGTTCTACTTCTACCGGGGCTACGAGTTGCGCGCCGTACGTAGCGGACCCTGGAAGCTGCACTCCGACGGCACGCTCTACAATCTCGAGGCCGATATCGCCGAAAGCCGCGACGAAGCCAGCGCCCACCCAGAGGTGAAAACGCGCCTACAGTCGCTCTTGGAGCAAGCGCGGGAGACCTTGGGCGACGGTCCCGTGTGGCCCGGCGATGCGGGCATTTCGCTGCCGCCAAGTGCCCGGCCGGTTGGAAGAATCGGCCGGCCTCCGGAGTTGCTGATCCCACGCCACGGGGTGGAGGGGAGCGCCGCTCACGAACCGCCAATCCGCGACAAGACTACCAACGTCACCCCGCCACCCGACTTCAAGCGGCCCGCCAATTGGTAAGGCTCGCCCGATCCGCCGGCGCTCGGTCATTCGGGGGCGGGCGGAGCGCCGCCCTTGATCGCCCCGATGACACGGCCTAGCAAGCCACGCCGAGGTGGAGCATTGGTTTCCCGCTCGGCCTGTAGCGCCGCCCGCCTGCGGGCGTTCCTGTGCCAGGACATGTCAGAAGAATCCGGCTGCGTGCCGGCAATATAGACTTCCTCTCTGCAATTCTGGCAGTAATTGTCAGCCAGCACACGCTGCACTGGGTTGACGGGCACGCGCACGACACCCTCGGGCGCTTGGAATGGCCCTGGATCGGCGTAGGTCGCCAATTCTTGGGCTTTCTGCATGAACATCGCCCAGATCGGCAGCGCCGAATGCGCCCCTTCCAGGGCTAGGTCGGTGTTGTCGTCGAAGCCAACCCACACCACGCAAATCAGGTCATTGGTAAAGCCGGCGAACCACCCGTCGTCGTCGGTGCCGGTCTTGCCCGCCGCGTTGGTGATTCCGTACGTCACCCGCGCCCGGATGCCCGAGCCGTGCCGGATCACGTCCTGCATAATGTGGGTCACGATGTAGGCCACTCGCGTGTCGATTACCGCCCGCTGCTCAACCTCGCTCTGGTACAGAGTCTCGCCGGCATCGTCGCGCACGTAGCGCACGAAACGGGGCTCGACGCGCACGCCACGATTGGCGAACGAGGAGTAGGCAGCCGCGACTTCGACGGGAGTCACCTCGTACGTGCCGAGAAACATGGAAGGGACCGGCAGGATTCCGCTTCCCATGCCAGCGCGGTGAGCAAGATCAAGTACGCGCTGGTAGCCGGCCATCTGGCCGACCTTCACTGTCGCCACGTTGATCGAGCGCATCAGCGCATAGCGCAAGCTGATCAGTCCGTAGTAGTGGTCAAGGTGGTTCGACGGCTCATAAGGTGGCTGGAATTCGCTGAATTCGAATGAAGTGGGCTCGTCAAGCACGAGTGTGCTCGTCGTCAGCAAGCCAGGCGGTGGAGCATACTGCACGCGGGCGTATCCGGGCAGCGAGTCACCGTAGCCGCGCTCGATGGTCAGCTGGCGCTCGCGGTCCAGGACTGTGTCCAGAGCAGCGGCGAACACGAACGGCTTGAAGACCGAACCCGGCTGGCGCTTGGCCAAGGCGCGGTTGAGTTGACTGCCGCCGTAGTCCCGGCCCCCCACGACCGCCTTGATCTCGCCCGTGCGCGCGTCCATCGCGACCAATGCCACCTGAGCCCTCGGAGGCTCCTTGTCACGGAAGCGGCGCTGCCGGGCAATGCGTTCGTCCACCAGCTTCATGCCATCGCGGACAGCTTCGACGGCGAACTCCTGTAGCCGCTTGTCCAAGGTGGTGTAAACCCAGTAGTTCTTTGTGACTAGGTCGTCGGTCTCGAAATGGCCCTTGAGGCTCTTGCTGACCAAGTCGATGTAATACGGCGCATCGCGCGATTCCATATGCCCGCGCGACAACTCGATTTCCGCGTCCGCCGCCTCTTGAAAGGTCGGCTCGTCGATGAACTCCTCGCGCAGCATTGCGGAGAGAACTTGGTTGCGCCGGAACTTGGCCCGCTCGGGATAACGATAGGGGTTGAGATAGCTGGGCCCCTGAGGCAAGCCGGCCAGCAAGGCCGCCTCGGGAAGAGTCACATCGCGTATGTCCTTGTCGAAGAAGCCCCGCGCGGCCTCGCCGAAACCGTGGACGTTGAAGCTGCCTTGGCGACCCATGAAGATCTGGTTCGAATAGTTCTCGAAGATCTGCTGCTTGGTAAGCCGACCCTCCAGCTGGATGGCGATCATGGCTTCGGCAAGTTTGCGACTGACCGTCGTTTCCCTCGTCAGGAAGAAGTTTCGGGCGAGCTGCTGGGTGAGCGTTGACGTGCCTCTGGGCCTCTTCCACTCCCGGATGCCCTCAATTGCCGCTCCTGTGGTGCGAATGAAGTCGATACCGTGGTGCGAGTAAAAGCGGTGGTCCTCGATCGCGATCACTGCATGGATCAGATGTTGGGGGTAGTCACTGAACTTGAACAGTCTGCGCTTGGAGCGTTCTTGGTCGAACTGGTTTGTGATCAGCTCGGGTTCGATTTGGTACGCTTCCAGCGGCTCGCCGGTGTCTGTCAGGACAATCTCGGCGACCTGGCCATCTGCCACAGCGATTTGGGCGGCGTCCGGCGTGAAGTGTGACAGTGGCCCGGGATGGATCCTGATGTGGCCATCGCCCAATTCGTACCAGCCGACTTGGTTGGCCGCATCGCGCGTGTAGCCGGCCGCTCGCAGGTTCCTAGAGATTGTGTTCAGCGTGCCCGGGTCGCCAACAGAGATTGTGCGAGGCGTGGCCAAGAAGCGCGCGGTGCGGTCGAACGCGCCGCCCTCGAGGCGCAAGTCGATGATCGCGCTGTACTTCCAGTAGAAGTGGTTGTAAACGACGCCGCCAACCACTCCGGAAACTAGGCACAACCCCAGCAGCACGGTTCCGAGCGGCGTCCGCACGAAGCGCGCGATTCTGTTGAGCAAGCCGAGGCGCAAGCGCACTCTCGCCCCCCGCTGCCTGGCGGCGCTCGGCCTTGGATGGCCTTTCTTCGCAGTGGACATGCGACGGTTAACCCGGCGAGAGGCGAATCTCTGGCTCAAGCTACTGCTGCTGCCTGCAACGCCAAACCAGTGCGGCGGGACCTTTGCGGCGCTTTGGCTGTTGGACGCAACGTCGGCTGCATCGGTTTCTTGCCCGGGCCCGCTGGCTAGGCCTTGGACTCGGCCTCGCCGATTCGGCGGCGCAGCAGTTTCGCTATCTCTTCGATAGTAACATCTTCGGACAGGCCTGTGCTGCGCTCGGTCAATTCCACCAACCCGTCGGTGATTTTTCGACCCACCGTGAGCCGAAACGGGATCCCGACCAGATCAGCGTCCTTGAACTTGACACCAGCGCGCTCGGCCCGGTCATCTAGCAGGACATCGACGCCAGCCTCACGCAACTCTGCGTACAGCTCCTCCGCCGTCCTTCGCTGGTCTTCATTCTTGAGGTTGACCGGCGTAACTACGGCCTCGAACGGGGCGATCGAAACCGGCAGGGCCATTCCGGAATCGTCATGGTTCTGCTCGATCGCGCCGGTCAGGACGCGCTCGACGCCGATGCCATACGATCCCATGATCGGGGTGACGGCCTTGCCGTTTTCGTCCAACACAGATAGGCCCATGGACTCGGAATACTTGTAGCCCAGCTTGAAAATGTGGCCGACTTCGATCGCCTTGCGCCGCCGCACCGGTTCCCCCGAGGCCACGTCAAGGTCGCCGTCCTCAGCCTCGCGCAGGTCTGCAAAGCGCGCCTGAAAGTCGCGTCCGGGCGTGACATTGCGCAGGTGCGTGTCAGCCTTGTTGGCTCCCGCAATCATGTTACGGCGGCCCCGCAGGGACTTGTCAGCGAGCAGTGTGATGTCCCCGGCGCCGACCGGGCCGATGAAGCCAGCACCGACCCCGAGCCAGTCCTCGATCTCCCCGGGACGGGCGGGCCGGACCTCTTCGTCCTGCACCTCCGCGGCGAGCTTGGTCTCGCTGAGCTGGTGGTCACCCCGCAACAGCGCCATCAGGGGCCGCCCTTGCGCCACCATCAACAAGGCCTTGATATGCGATGTGGCGGGCTGGGAGTCGAACTCGGAAACTTCCTCGATCGTCTTCTTGTCTGGCGTCGCAAACTCTTCGGGCAGGCTGTCGCCTTCAGGGTCTGGCACCGCCGGCGGCCGTGGCAGCGTGACCGCTTTTTCCAAGTTGGCGCGATAGCCAGAGGCCGCGCACTCGATCAGCCAGTCCTCGCCGGCGGCCGATGGCACCATGAACTCGCACGACTCGCTGCCCCCCATCGCGCCCGAATGCGCATCGACGGGCAGATATTCCAACCCGCAGCGATCAAAGATGCGGCAATAGGCGTGATAGTGGCGCTGGTAAGCGGCGTCCAATCCCGCACTGTCCATGTCGAACGTGTACGAATCCTTCATGGTGAACCGCCGCACGCGCATCAGGCCGGCCTTCGGCCGCGGCTCGTCGCGAAACTTGGCTTGGATCTGGTACCAGATCTGCGGCAGCTGCTTATAGCTGCGCAACTCGCCTCGGGCGATGAAGGTGACAACCTCTTCCTCGGTCATCCCCAAGCAGTGCTCCCTGCCCCAGCGGTCTTTGAGGCGGAACATGTCGTCGCCGATGGCGTCCCAGCGCCCGCTCTCCTTCCACACCTCGGCGGGGTGCAGTTCCGGCGTATAGATCTCCTGCGCTCCGATGGCGTCCATCTCCTCGCGGATGATGCGCTCGATCTTGCGCAGGCTGCGCTGCGCGAGATACAGGTAGCAATACAGTCCGGCCGAGAGCTGGCGCACGTAGCCCGCCCTCAAGAGCAGCTTGTGGCTCACGACCTCCGCATCGGACGGCGCGTCGCGCAAGGTCGGAATAAAGAGGCTGTTCCAGCGCATGCGGGGGTTCCGCAGCCTCCGATGGCAGTTCGGCAAGCTGCGGAAATCTCATCGTAACACTGCCCAGCAGCGCTGCAAACAGTCCGTCGAGACAGCCCGGGAAGCTCTACCAGGCCAAGGCGTAGGACTTGTCGCGGCGAGGCCCGGCAGCGCCGAAGAGCACCCCCCTCTGGCGGTCCAACATCAGCGCGGTGGCATCACCGATCGACCATGGCCCGGCGTTGAGGACAGTGTGCCCCATAGCTGCCAGGGCGTCCACCGTAGACTGCGCCATGCGCGACTCGACACGCATTACGCCGGGCTGGGTTTGGCGAGGAAAGAACGAGGGCGGAAAGTCAAGGATCTGTATCAGGGGCGCGTCCAGCGCCGCTTGGATGTCCATGCCAAACTCCAGCACGTTGAGCAGGAACTGAAGGTTGACCTGATCCTGGGCGTCACCGCCGGGCGTGCCCCATGCCATGAAGGGCTCGCCATCCTTCATCGCCAAGGTCGGCGTGAGCGTGGTGCGCGGGCGCTTGCCCGGCTCCAGGCTGTTCGCCCGATCCTCCTGCAGGAAAAAGCTCTGACAGCGAGTGCCAAGCACGAAGCCGAGGCCCTCGATGATCGGCGAGGTCGTATACCAGCCCCCGCTGGGCGTCGCCGAGAATACGTTGCCGTCGGCATCGGCCACGCGGGTGCCAGTTGTGCCGGGGGGATCTGGGCGGAATGAGACCGAGGCCGGGACCGAGGCGTGCGCGACTTGCTCGTTGTGGAACGGATATGGATTGCCGGGCTGTAGCTTGAGCGAGGGCGACTCCAAGTCGATCAGCTCGCGCCGCTGCGCGGCGTATTGCTTGGAGAGCAGCCCGTGTTCCGGAACTCCCACAAAGTCAGGATCGGCATAGTACCACTCGCGGTCCGCGAAGGCCAGCTTCATGGCTTCGGCGAGCAGGTGCAGGTATGGCGGGCTGTTGTGCCCCAACGAACTCAGGTCGTAGCCTTCCAGCAAGTTGAGGGTCTGGAGCAGCACGGGCCCTTGGGACCAGAAGCCGACCTTGTACACCTCCACTCCGCGATACGAGGTGTGGGCGGGCTCCTCGATGGCTGGGCGGAAGGCCGCGAAGTCCTCAACTTCCAAGAGGCCGGACGAAGTGAAGCCGTTGGCATCGGTGCATTGGAAGTTCTCTTGAAACTGCACGATTTCAGATGCCAGTTCGCCGCTGTAGAACAGATCGTGAGCGGCCTGCAGCCCGGCATCCCGGCCAGCACCGGAGGCTGCCTGTTCCGCTTCGACCAGCCGTCGCAACGTGCGGGCCAGATCCTTCTGCAACAGCAGATCCCCGACCTTCGGCAGTTCCCCGCCCGGCAGGAAAATCTGCGCCGAGGTCGGCCACTCGGCACGCATGCGGCCTTGGACCCTGCGCAGGTTGTCCAAATAGCTCGGGAACACTGCGAACCCCTCGTCCGCAAGATGAATCGCCGGGCCCAGCACCTCGCCCAGCGTCATGGTGCCAAATTCGCGCAGCGCGGCGATCAGCGAGCCCACGGCTGCGGGCACCGGAGCCGACAGGAAGCAATCCCCGGGAATCGCTGCGATTCCATTGGCGCGGAACCATTCCGGCGTCGCCTTGCGGGGCGCCTGACCCTGCCCGTTGACGGCAACAACGCGGCCATCGGCTGCGTTGTGGATCAGGATGGGAACTTCCCCGCCAAGTCCGAAACGGTCGAATTCCGTGACGGCCTGTGCAAACACAGTGGCAACGCCGGCATCAATCGCGTTGCCGCCAGCCTTGAGCATGTCGAGTCCGGCATCGCTGGCTTGGTGATGCCCGGAGACGACAACACCTCGCGTGCCCATCACGTAGGGTCGCGTGCCAGCGATAACGCTCATGCTTGAAGCCAGAATTGCCACGCCAATCTTGAGCGGTGTTTGGAAAGATTTCGGACGGTTCATCTTGTACTTCCAGCGTATTGTAGTCGCAAACATCCCGCCCGGGCCCGAGACGGGAGGGTGCCAGCGGCACGCCGCGAATCTGGAAAACGGTCACGCACGGCGGAGGGATTCCGCAGCCACCTATCGCAGCAGCTGGAACTCGAGGGTTTTTCTACATTGGAGTCCAACGCCAGAGATTGCTCGAGTGTGCGGGCGGAAGTGCTGCGAGAGTTCGGGACGAATTCGGTCGACTCAGAACCGCCGTTGCGTACGACGGGGTGATCCCTCTGGCGCTCGCCGATACCGGGGCCAGCGATTTTCGGATTGCCGCGAGCAGACTTGGGGAGGCCAAGTCTGATACTTTGGCTGCGAAGGCTTTCTCCGTGGCGACACTCGTTCGGCTATCTTTGCTGCTGGTCGGCCTCTGGATTCCGCAGCTCGTGGCGCAACCCCCGCGAATCGAATTTGGTCGCGACATCGAGCCAATCTTCCGCGCGCGTTGCCTCGCATGCCACGGACCTGCCAACCAGTCTGGCGGCTTGCGGCTCGATGGTCCGGCCGCTGCCATGCGCGGCGGCAATTCCGGTGCCGCCATAAATGTCGGTGACGGTTCTGGAAGCCGACTTGTGCAAATGCTCAGCCGACCCGCTGCTCAAGGGCCGGTCATGCCGCTCGGCGGTGAGCGCCTCTCTGCGGAACAGATCAAGCTGATCACGGCCTGGATCGATCAAGGGGCACAGTGGCCGGATTCCGGCACGTCGGGGGCGGGGCCGAGCCAAGGCACCGCGCATTGGTCGTTCGTGCCGCCCGTCCGGCCCGACGTCCCACAAGCCCGCGCCTCGGCATGGGTGCGGAACCCGATCGACTCCTTCGTCGCGGCCAAATTGGAGTCGCAGGGCATCGAACCGTCACCCGGAGCCACCCCGCCTGTCCTGCTGCGGCGCCTGAGCTTGGATCTCACCGGCATCCCCCCAAGCCCCAGCGAGGTCGCCGCGTTCACTGCCGGAGAGGTGAGTTACGAACAGGCAGTCGAGCGACTGCTGGCGTCCCCGCACGCCGGCGAAATGCAGGCCCTGCACTGGCTTGACCAAGCCCGCTTTGGCGAGAGCGATGGCTACCAGGCCGATTACATCCGTCCCTACGCGTGGCGCTGGCGCCACTGGGTCATCGATGCGTTCAACCGCAATCTCGGGTTTGATCGGTTCACGGTGGAACAAATGGCCGGGGATCTCATCCCGAGAGCAAGCCTCAGCCAAGTCGTGGCGACCGGATTCCACCGCAACGCCCTGCACAACCGGGAAGGCGGCTTCCCCCTCGAGATGGATCGTGTCGAGCGAGCCGTCGAGCGGACGAGCACCGTCGCAACCGTGTGGCTGGGCCTGACGGTCGGGTGCGCCCGATGCCACGATCACAGGTTCGACCCGATCAGCCAACGTGATTTCTACGGCCTCTACGCATTCTTCAACACCGCCATCGAGCGCGACATCGACGCCCCGCTGTCAGGCGAGCAGCGACCATACTTGGCGCGACGACCCGAGTTCGAGCGCCGGCGGTCGGAACTGTTCAAGCGCTACCGGATCCCCGAGTTGCAGGCATACTGGGAGACTCGGATCCTCGCGGCTGCGACCAACTCCAGTTCGGACCTAGAGCCAATCTGGAGAATCCTGTGGGACCTCCTCGAGTTTGAGCTCGACAGCGGACCGCAGACCGTCCGAACCGCTCCCGAGCGGCGCACTGTCAAGCAAAGCGACCTGTTGTCCGCGTATTTCGTAAAGAACGTGGTCGGAGGATACGATTTCCAAACCCCAAAGGGATTCGAGAACCTCGACTTCGCCGAGTTAAAACGGGAGTTCAAGGCACTGGAGGAGCAATTTCCGGCCCTCACCCAGGCCTACACGATGGCTGAGAATCCCGACCCTCCCGAAACTCGGATCTTGGTGCGCGGAGACTACCGCAACCCCGGGATTCCGGTTGCCCCCTCTGCACCGTCTGCCCTGCCGCCACTGCCCGCCGGCGAGCCGGGCCGGCTAGCGCTCGCACGATGGCTGGTCTCTGCCGACAACCCTCTGACCGCGCGCGTTGCGGTGAACCGGGTCTGGCAGCGCTACTTCGGAACGGGCTTGGTCGCGACTTCGGATGACTTCGGTACGCGTGGCGAGCGCCCCAGCCATCCCGAGCTGCTCGACTGGCTAGCGCTGGAATTCATGGACAGCGGCTGGGATGCAAAAGCTCTGAGCCGCCTGATCGTGACCTCTGCAACCTATCGGCAGTCCTCCGATGTCCGCCCCGATCTATCGGAGATCGATCCCGCTAACCGGCTGCTCGCGCGCCAGTCACGCATCCGGCTGCCGGCTGAGATCATCCGCGACTCGGCCTTCGCCGCGGCTGGTCTGCTCGACCGCCGCATCGGCGGTGCGAGCGTGCGGCCTTACCTCCCCGCCGGTGCCACCGAGATTGGATTTGGAAATTTCGTGAAGTGGCCGCAGAGCGAGGGTGCGGACAAATTCAGGCGAGGCCTGTATATCTTCCGCCAGCGCACCCTACCATATCCGCAGCTGGAAACGTTCGACGCTCCCGACACTGTCCAACCCGTCTGCCAGCGAGACCGCTCGACCACTCCGCTACAGGCCCTGACGCTGCTCAACGACCCGGTCTTCGAAGAAGCTGCCAAGGCACTCGGGGCACGGGTGCAACGCGAGGGCGGCTCGTCAGTGAACGAGCGTCTCCGCTACGCGTTTCGCCTATGCGTGGCGCGGGAGCCAAGCGCTGAGGAGCTAAACCGGCTGGCCGCGTACCACGAGCGGCAGAGGCAGATCCTCGTTGACGAGGCCGACGAACTTGAGCGAGCGGAGCGGGCCGGCCCTCCCACCGGGGCGGAAGATGCCGTGTGGGCCGCCGTGGCGAGCGTGCTGCTCAATTTGGTGGAATTCGTCACGCGGTCTTGAATCTGCTGCGGGGCAGCCCGCGAAATTGTCGCAAACCGGTTGTGCGCTGTTCACCTCTGCTGTACGCTCTAGGCGGTCCGCCGATTCCGGCGCCTCTGTTGTCAGCTGATCTGTATGTGCAGTTTCAGCGCGTGCAATGGCTCAACGCAAGGAGCGAATACATGTACAGGACTTCCCATACCATCTCCCGAAGTATTGAGGCGCTGCTGATTTGCTTGATTGCGGTCGCGTCCGCGTTCGCGCAAAGCACGACGGGCGGCGTCAACGGAACGATCACCGACACAACCGGAGCGGTCGTCCCCGGCACGTCGGTCACCCTCTCCAATGTAGAGAACGGCGTGGAAGTCACCACCGAGGCGAACTCTAGCGGTTTCTTCGTATTCGTCAACGTGCAGCCGGGCAACTACACCCTCGTCTCCGAACAAACCGGTTTCAAGTCGGCCGTGCTGCCGACATTCAATGTAGGCGTCAATCAGACAGTCACGCAGAATATCGCCCTAGAGGTGGGCAACGTCACCGAGACCATCGAGGTGATGGCGCAAGCCGAGCAATTGCAGCAGTCCACTTCGGAGCTGGGGACAGTGATCGGCGTAAAGGAGGTGGAGGACCTGCCCTTAAACGGCAGAAACTTCACGCAACTGCTGACGCTCACACCGGGCGCAACGCCCGTGAGCACGGCCCAGAGCAGCGGCATCGGCAGCCATGACCTCGCCAATGTCGGAGTCCCCGGCGCATCGTTCTCCAACCCCTCCATCCACGGGCAATGGAACCGCATGAACATCCACCTGCTCGATGGGGTCAACAACACGAACTACATCGGCAACATGTACGTCATTCCGCCGATCATCGATGCCATCGAGGAATTCAAAGTGCAGTCGCACAACGACAAGGCCGAGTTCGGCGGAGTGCTCGGCGGCATCATCAATGTCATCTCCAAGACTGGCACCAACGAGTTCCACGGCTCACTGTGGGAGTTCGTCCGCAATGACGCCCTCAATGCCCGGGATCCCTTTGCGGACGAGTTCAACGTGAAGCCCGCGGCATTCCGGCAAAACCAGTACGGGGCAGCGGTGGGCGGACCGATCATCAGGAACAAGACGTTCTTCCATTTCGCCTATGAGGGCTGGCGCTTCAGCAACCCCCGGTCCAACCGCTACTACGTCCCTACCGACGCACAGTTGAATGGGGACTTCTCGAATTGGCCCACCGGCCAAGACATCTACGACCCGCTGACGACCCGCACGGATCCCGATACGGGCGGGTTGGTCCGTGATCAGTACCCAGGCAACGTGATTCCGGCTGCAAGCCTGAACCAGTCGATGCAGACCTACCTGAGAGGCTATTACGACACTCCCAACCTGCAGGGAGATCCACAGTTCAATGTCATCAACCAAGACGCGGCGACGAACGATGCCGACAACTTCCAGGTCCGCTTTGACCACCAATTCAGCGAGTTGGACAGAGCTTGGTTCCGTTACAGCAAGATCGATGGCGTACAGCTCACGCCGTCGACGCAGTTGATCAACGAGGTTGGCGAGTTCCCGTTCTTCAACTATGGCGGGGGCTGGTTTCACAGCTTCTCTCCCACAGTGATCATGGACCACAGCTTCGGCTATGCCAAAGAGCCATACCGGCAGGGAACGTTACCTGACGACGAGGTCGGAGATGGCCCAGCAGTTGCGGCTGGGTTTGGCACGATCGACGGAGTCCAGCCGATTCCCCGCATCGCCATCGGAAGCGGCGGCTTCGCCGGTGGTGATGTCGGTTCGCTGCGACGGATGGAGGGGCCGCTGGAATTCCACTACGAGCAGTTCCACTACACGGGCAACCTGAGCTGGATCCGAGGCAACCACACCTTGAAGTTCGGGTTCCAAACTCTGCGCCATACGCTGACGCCGGGATCCACCGGCTCGCTCAGTTTCAACTTCACCAAGGAGGCCACCCAAGGCCAGCGGCCTGAGGAAGTTGGAAGTACTGGTGATCCTTTGGCATCGGCCCTGATCGGAGTTCCTTCCCAAGTGTCAGGCGGTCTGCCCTCGAGTATTTTCTTCGGCTATCAGACATTCGGGGCCTATGCGCAGGACGAATGGCGCATCCGCCCGAACCTGACCCTCAATATCGGCCTGCGCTTCGACCACCTCATGTGGCCTGACGTGGAATCGGACACCGGTCGCTTCAAGACAAACTACGACCTTGCATCCGGCGATTTTCTGATCGGGCTCGATTCGATGCCGCCGCCCTGCAACCAATCTGGCATCGCTCCGTGCATTCCCGGCGACGGACTTGAAGACGTGCCGTTTGGCGACAAGATCCGGCTCGCGGGTCACACAAGCATCGGCCCGATCCCGGTCTGGGACAACTGGCAGCCGCGCTTCGGCCTAGCTTGGAGCATGGATCCTACTACGGTCCTCCGCATAGGCTACGGCATTGTCTTCGATCAATTGACCGGCGTCAACCAATCGTGGCAGGGCAGCGGGGGCTGGCCTTCCAACGATGGCTTCTTCGAACCAACCAACGCCCCGGGCGAACCGGTGCGGTTCGTCGAGGAGCTTCGCACCAAGCTGGGCAGCCCGCTGCCCGGCCCCCAGCCGTGGGGAGACACCTGCTGGTGCGTCGATCACAACAACAAGAATCCACTAGGGCATCAGTGGAACGTGGAGCTACAGCGTCAAGTCAGCCAGAACTTGGTCCTTTCGGCGGGATACGTGGGCAGCACCAGCACACGGCTCCAAATCACCGGCCTGGCTAACACCGCCCAGCCGGGACTGGGAACCCCCGAAGAGGTCCAAGCAAGGAAACCCCAGCCCCACATGCCGACGGTATTCTGGGGCGACGACCGCGGCTGGTCCAACTACCACGGCGTCGAGCTCAAAGCTGACAGACGATTCTCTACCGGTCTTTCGTTCCTCGCCTCCTACACTTGGTCGCGCGCGATCGACAACGGAGCGAGTGGTTTCTTCAACGCCGAAAACGGACCGGGCGGAGGCTCTGCCGTCCAAGACTTCTACAATCTGAGCAACAACGAGGGCGTTGCCGGCTACAACATCCCGCACTTCCTTTCGCTGTCTTCGGTTTGGGAACTGCCGGCCGGAAAGGGCAAGGGCATTTTCAACAGGGGTCCGGCTGCGTGGGTGCTGGGCAACTGGCACGCTAACAGCCTCTTCCAGATTCGGAGCGGTCAGCCGGTCAACATGGTAGTAAACGGTGACGTCGCCAATATCGGAAACGAGGTAGCTTGGTGGAGCTACATGCGGCCCAATCTGGTGGGAGATCCGAACGCAGGAACACGTACCTCAGCTCGCTGGTTCAACACCGACGCTTTCGAGACACCCGCCTTCGGGAGCTTTGGCAACGCCGGACGCGGGCTGGTCTATACCGAGACCGTCACCTACCTCGACTTCTCGCTGTTCAAGCGTTTCGCATGGGGCGACAGTCGCTGGGTCGAGGTGCGCTCCGAATTCTTCAATCTCCTCAATCTGGCCAACTACGGCCCGCCGGACTCTACAGTGCTGTCGCAGACCATGGGACGGGTGGTCAATACAGTTGCGCCCATGCGCCAAGTGCAGTTCGGGTTGAAGATAATATTCTGAGCAGCGAATGCGTCGGAACCAAGCTAGCGCTTGAGGTTGGCCTAGCCCTGCGAGGCTAGGCCGCCTCGGGCCGGTCTCGTTGCTGCCCAGCGGTCAGCCAGAGATTTGCTAAGGGATTCGCGGTCGCTGCAGACGAGTGCGCAGCAGTTCGCATTGGCCAAGAGACTCACGGAACTCATGCGGCCCAAGCCAGCGGGAATGATTGGAAACCAGCCGGGACCGCCCTATTCGGTGAGCCAGTCTACCGCTGGGCGACTTGTAGCCGTTCTGGCTTTCGCCTCGATGACTGGGACCGCCCAGACTCCTGCTCCGCCCGCCGCAGCAGACATTGCAGTGCGCACGGGCGAGGCGGCGGCAATGATTCAGCAGGGCGCGGTGAATGAGGCGGTGTCGCTCTTGAGCGAGATTGTTCGAGCGAACCCGAACGACGCCGAGGCACATCTTCTCTTGGGCTCGGCCCTTTCCTTGGTTCCGCGGCGCCAAGAATCGATTCAAGCGCTATTGCGCTCACTGGAGCTGGATCCGGACAATGCAGAGCTTCACACCTCAGCAGGGATGGCACTAGCTCGCTTGGGAGAACAAGACGCGGCGATGCAAGTGTTTGAACGGGCTGTTTCGCTGGATCCGGCCCAAGCGCAAGCCCATTTGAACATCGCGCTCATTCTGGCGGGAAAGGAGGCATTCGACCGGGCAGCGCACCATTTGGCGAAGGCATTGAGCTTGGAACGCGATGGCGGGCGACGAGCACGTCTCCACCTGCTCAATGGCAAGCTGCAGGTCGAGAGGGAGCAGTTGGAAGAAGCCGCGGGGGAATTCAGGAAATCTGTTGAACTCGACCCTTCAAGTGGCGAGGCGCACGTGGCACTAGGTTTGACGCTCAAGCGCCTGTTGCGTGAAGACGAGGCTTACACCCTGTTCAAGCGGGCAGTCGAATTGGTCCCAGAAGATCCGACAGCGCACTACCAATTGGCACTCGAACTGCGGCGGCGGCGCGACTCCCAGGCAGCTGCAGATCATTTGCTGCGAGCCCATGAACTCAGGCCCGAGGATCAAGCCATCATGTACAACTTGACCCGGGCGCTGTACAGCGCTGGCCGGCTAGCAGAGTCCAAAGCCTTTCGCAAAGAGCTGTCCGAGATGATCGCGGCCAATGACCAAGCCCGCGAGAACGAAATCAAAACGGCTCAGATGCACGGAGAGGCAGTCCGCTTGGAAGGGACCGGGAAATATGCCGAGGCATTGGAAACGTACCGCAAAGTCCTCGAGTTTGAGCCCCTAAACGTAGTCGCTCGCCGCAACTACGCCTTGGTCCTGTGTCGGCTGGATCGCTGGGACGAGGGAGTCGAGGAACTCGAGGCTATCTTGCGCGATGATCCCAACGACGCCGAGACAGCGCGAGTTCTGGCTATCGTGCTGGACCGATCACGAACACTCTCGAACGAGGGCGCCCCTTAATCAGGCCAAGAACTCTGTGCTCAGGGCCACTGTCGACGCCCGCTCGCGGCTTAGGCCAGCAGCAGGCGCTGTCGGCTTCCCCGGCCGGCCGGAAGCAGTTCCCGTTTCGCTCCGCTGCAATTCCAAGTAAAATTGACCGCACTGCCACTAGCGATCCGGCGTCTGACGACTGCCGCGAACGGCGCTATACCGACATGAATCGCCGCGACTTCACATCCACGTCCGCCCTCGGTGCCGCCGCTCTCATGGCCGGTTGCTCGGCCGAGACTCGCCCGCCCAATGTGGTAGTGTGCCTCACCGATCAGTTGCGCCCGTTTGAAATCGGCTGCTATGGCAATCCCGTGGTCCGCACGCCGCACATGGACCACCTAGCGGCGCAGGGATGCCGGTTCGAATTCGGAGTCACCAACAGCCCGGTATGCTCGCCCGCTCGCGGCAGCGTGCTGAGCGGCCAGTACGCAAGAACCTGCGCGGGCTCCATACGCAATGTAGGGTCGATCGGATCGACCCGCACTCGGCTCCTCGACCCGACCCTGCCGGAGATCCTAGCGTCAGCAGGCTATCGCACCGGCCACGTGGGCAAGTGGCACGCTCACGTGGACCCATTCCTGCTGGGATTCGAATACGCCTACTATCCGGTCGAGATTCCGCACCGCTATTACGGGCGGGCTATGCGCGAGGCGGTTCGCGAGCCGGGCAAGCTATCCACCGACACAGGGGCGGAGACAGTCGTGGAAGGGTTTATGCCGCAAGCGGCGAGCGACAAGGCCCGAGACTACATCCGTGCCAACCGAGATCGCCCGTTCTTTTTGAACTACTGGATTTCGCCTCCGCACATGCCAATCGGCCCGGGCAATCTGCCCAAGCGCTACGACGGCATCTACAGCCGGGAGGAAGTTCTGCTACGGGACAACGTCTACGACCAAGACGGCAAACTGTTCCGCGACGACTGGTGGTTCAAGGTCTACACCAAGTGGGATTATTTCTGGCGTACGCGAGGCGGCGCGCCGGATGCCCCCAGCGACGCTCTGCCGGAAGGTTTCGACCTGCGCGACCTGATCGCGCACTACTACGCCGCGGTCACCTGCACCGATGACCTGATCGGCGAGTTGCTGGCAGCTCTGGAGGAAAACGGAGTCGCAGACAACACGATCGTCGTGCTCTCGGCGGACCACGGAGAGTTGCTCGGAAACCACGGCACCTTCAACAAGGATCGCCTGTACGAGGAAGCGATTCGCGTACCGATGATTTACCGCCATCCGAGCGGCTTCGGCCCTTCCGCCAATACGAGCCAAGTCGCATCGAACGTTGACATCGCTCCAACTATCCTTCAAGCCTGCGGACTGGCTGTTCCGCGGCACATGCAAGGCCAGGGTCTGCTGCCGGTGCTCAGGGCAGATCGCGCGTCACTTGAGCGCGACTACGCCATTGTTGAAGCTGCGGGCTACCAAGGAGTTTCCTACGCGATGCCCTACTCCATGATGGGTATCCGCTCACCCACGCACAAGTATGGGATCGAGCTTGAGGCGGACGACAGGAAGATTCGCAACGATCGCGCGGTCTTCCACGACCTGCGCTCCGATCCTTACGAGCTTCGCAATCTTGCGTCCGAGATAGCTCAGCTCCCAGAGGCCGAGCAGCTGCGAAATACGCTGATCGAATGGCATCGTTCGACGCCCTGGCTTGAGGTGCGGGACGAGCTGCCTCACTTGTAGGGGCCGGTCAGCCCTGCTTTGCCGCTACGGCCGAGCACGAGCCGGCCGACCCGCTTTGGCTTCCGTGACCGTTGCGCGAGAGAGTGCCCTGTCGAGCGGTGACATTGCCCACGCGCTAGAGTAGCCTGTTGCGTATGACGGTTGACCGACGCGAGTTTCTCGGCATGATGGCCCTGCTGGGAGCTGCGGCGCAAGCTGCGGCCCAAGTGGGCGATCCGGAGTCCACTTCGTATGGGGAGGTCCGCGAGAAACTCGCGGATGCGAAGATTTTCCTAGTCCCGTACAGTCACAACGACTTTTCGTGGTTCGCCTCGGAGGCTTGGCACTGGGAGCGCGCAGCCTTAATCGACGAGCGGGCCGTGGAAATCATGCAGCGCGACGAGAACTTCAAGTGGTTTATCGACGCCAAGCTGGAGCGCATCGACCGCACGGCCGAACTCAAACCCGATGTCTTGGCCGAGTTGAAGCGGTTTTCCAAGCAAGGACGGGTCGGGATCGCGGCGGGCAGCGTCGCCAACAACGACAACCCGTTCAACGAACCCGAAGCAGTGATCCGCAACATGACACTCGGGAGGAAGTTCTTCGAGCGCGAGTTTCCGGACGCCAAGCTCGACGTGGCGTGCTTTATCGACATCCACCCAGGCCACACCCAAATGCCGCAAATCCTGCGCAAGGCTGGCTACAGCTACTACAGGTTCACGCGACCCATCTGGGCGCTAGATCGCAAGGGCTACAAGCGCGAGTTCACTTGGGAGGGACTTGATGGCAGCGAGGTAACTTTGACTTACGGCCCGTATGGCTGGCTGGCCGGCGGCTGGGGCATGGGCAAGGGTCCGGGCGGCTACCTAGACGAGCTTAACGCTTACGAGGACAACTGGGAGGGCGCCGTGCGGGCGCTGTACGATTCGGCGCTGCGCTTCCTGATGCCAGCCAGCGACACCAAGGTCATCTGGCTGCCGGTCGGGCTGGACCACACGCTTCCGCTGTCCCTGCCGACCTACAACACCGCTGCGGACGGGGAGCCTTCGCTCGACTTGCCGGGGTTCGTCAAAGCGTGGCAGCAGCGCGAGTCGACGCCACTGCGCTTCGCCACACCTACCGAGTACTTCGCCGAACTTGAAAAGGCGCGCTCGGAGATTCCGCGCTTCAGCGGCCCCGTCGATCCGGTTGGCTGGCCATTCTGGTACGGACAATGCGGTAGTCACGGGCTGGACAACTGGCGCGACCGCGTCAACAACGAACTTGTGGAAGCCGAGATTTACAGCTCTCTCGCAGTCCAGGCGGGTGCGGCTTACCCAGAAGGCAAGCTTGAGGATCTGTGGTACGAAGCGCTGACGCTCTATCCCCACGACGGTCTGTACGTCGGCGACGAGGACATGCCCGACGCCATCGAGATTGGGCGCAACGTGACCTTCCATGCGGACAGGATCCGCAAGGAAGGGATGCGGCAGCTGACCCATCGCATCGAGACGGACGGCGAAACGCAGACAATCGCAGTCTTCAACCCGCTAGCCTGGGAGCGTCGCGAAGCCGTCCAGATCAAGGCCGTCTTCGCCGAGCCGAAGTTCACCAAACTCAAGCTCGTCGATGCCGAGGGAGCCGAGCGGCCCCACCAGTTGTTGCGGCTACGCCACTTCAACAACTCCAGCGAACATCTGCCGCCCGGCGCCAAGAACACTTACAAGGAGGCATGGCTGCTGGCCGATGTCAAGGTCACTGCGCTGGGTTACACAACCCTGCGCGTAGTACGGGCGGATGGGGACGAGGAACCGAGCTATCCGGACGAACCCGTGAGCGCCTTGGAGGGCGAGTTCGCCCGAGTCGAACTGGGCTCGGCGGGCGTGCTGGCGATTCATGACAAGCGACGCGGGGCGACGTACCAAGAGTCCGGGAATCCCGTGTTCTACAGGAACGAAGATCCTTGGCCATGGCACGGCGGTCCAGTGACCGGCGAGGAACATATCGAAAGTGCCGAATGGCGGCTTGTCGAACACGGCCCGCTGCGCAGTTCGGCCAGGATGAACGGTCGAATCGGCGACCATTCAGTTGCACTTGCGGTATCGCTCAACCACATCGACGAAAGCATCGACTTCGCCTGCGATATCGACAGTGTCGGGGGCTCCGGCTATTTCGCGGTCAATGCGCAGTATGATTTCGATGCCATTCCAACGGCGGGGATTCCATTCGGGGCCGAACCCCGGGATCTTTCGGGCGAGCCGTGGGGCGATGGCACGGATCCAAACGAGGAGTTGCTGCGCAAGAACGTATTCTTCGCGCACCATTGGGTCGACTACAGCGCCGCCGACAGAGGCATGGCGCTGCTAGCCGCGGAAGGCAAGCGCGGGTGGCTGTTCCACCCGGAAAAGCGCTCGCTCGAGCACATCCTAATGATGACGATCGAACCCCGGGGGGAAATGGAGAACCTCTTTGCCAATGCGTATTTCACAGGCAAGGGCAAGCACAGCTTCCGCTATTCCCTGATTCCGCACGGAGGCGACTGGCGTGCCGCGCGAGTGCCGCAGCAGGCCGAACAGCGCATCCATGCCTGCTCTTCGCGGCACGTGTACAGCCGCAAGGGCGCAGACCTGCCGCTTGCAAAGAGTTTTCTGTCAGCAGAACCGAATAGCATCGCCGCTTCAAGCTGGCTTTACCGCGATGGCGGGTATGAGTTCCGCCTCTACGACGCAACGGGTCGCAGTGGCCCAGTCACAATCCAACTGCCGATGCGGGCGGCGACATGTCAAGCGGTGAACTTCAACGGCCAGCCGTTGGCATCTCCCAATGTCCGCCTTGACGGTGACCGGGCAACCTTCGAAATCCGTCCTTGGGAGATCGTCACGCTGCGATTCACGTCGCAGTCGTAGACTCCGCTCGAAGCGTCCACAAGGAAGGAGCGGGGCGTGCCAGCAGCCGAAGCCATGGGTCCGATTGACTTATCTGTGTTTGCGGCTTACTTCGTAGCGGCCCTAGCGATCGGGTTCTGGGCGGGCCGCCGCAAGAAGGAGTCTTCACGCGACTTCTTCCTGACCTCCGGAACGCTCTCGTGGGCGGTCATCGGATTCTCGACGATCGGCGCGTCGCTCAGCACCGAGCAACTGGTCGGCGTGGTGGGCTACGCCTATACGCATGGCATGGCCGTGGCCAACTGGGAGTGGCTCAACTTCGTCGGCTACAGCCTGCTCATAGGCGTCTTCCTCCCGGTCTACCTGCGCAACCGCGTGGTCACGATGCCGGAATTCCTCGAACTGCGCTACAGCGTCACAGTGCGCCGGATGTACGCCGTCATCAGTGTTATCAGCTATGTCTTCATCAACCTTGCCGGCGTGATCTTTTCGGGAGCTTACTTGCTGGAGCAAATGCTGGGCATTCCGCTGCAGGCGGGTATCTGGGGATTGGCGATTCTGTCGGGCACATTGACCGTCTACGGCGGCATGAGTTCTGTGGCTTGGACGCAAGTCTTCCAGTCGGCCTTGCTCATCGGTGGCGGGCTGCTCGTGTTCTTCCTTGGCCTAGCCGAGGTGCCGGGCGGCTGGCAAGCGATCGTGGGAACAGGCGAGCGGGCCCACCTCGTCCTGCCTGCATCCGATCCCGAATTGCCGTGGACGGCCATGGTGGTGCTGGCCCTTTCGACCGGGCCGTGGTACTTCTGCACCAACCAATACATCAACCAGAACTCGCTTGGCGCGAAGGATGAATGGCACGCTCGCATGGGCATTGTCCTAGCCTGCTTCTTGGGCATCTTCACGGCGCTGGCGTACATTTTCCCCGGCATGGTGGCCTATGCGCTCCGACCCGACCTCGGCGCTGGGGACGAGGCGCTGCCATTCCTTATTAAGACGGTGATCCCGACAGGCCTGCGCGGCTTGATTCTGGCCGGTCTATGCGGCGCGATCATGTCCACCATCCAAGCCCTGATCAACTCCAGTGCCACGATCCTCACCATGGACTTGTACAAGGGACTCTACCGGCGGCGAGCGTCCGAGCGAGAATTGATCCGTTTCGGGCGGTGGTCGGGAGTCGCGATCCTGATCGCGGGGGCGTTGTGGGCTCCGGTCGTGATGAGCTTCGGCGACATCTTCTCGTATTTTCAAGAGTGCTGGTTCCTGATCGCCGCTCCAATCATGGCAATCTTCCTGCTTGCGGTGTTCTGGCGGCGCGCGACCGCAACCGCGGCGACTTGGACCCTGGGCCTGTGCTTTCCGATGTTCGTCCTGCCGTATTGGCTACGCATGGCTGGAGTCGAGATGCACGCCTTCAACATTGCGGGCATCGTCTATATCGCGTCTCTCGCATGCATGGCACTGCTGAGTCTGAAAACGCAGCCGCCAGAGCCCCAGTCAGTTGAACGGGTCATCTGGTCACGGGCGGTATTGCGGCTGCCCAGCGCGCTCGTGGCTAGCGGCTATCCGATCCACCGCCGCGTGAGCCTGTGGTGGGCACTCACGGTGGGTCTGTTCGTAACGCTCTACATCGTCTACTGGTAAGCTCTGCAAGGCGCTGCGCAGAAGCCTTCGAGTGTCCCGCGCACACCGGCGGCGTTGGCTCGCGAGCGCCAAGAGGCGGCTCGTGCGTACCCGGCGGGTCAGCGGACTTGCGCTGCCGCAGGTCGTGGCAGCGATTCCGGGATCGGCGGTCCTGACCATCAACCAGCTTGTAAGTCCAGCACAGGCATTCCCATGGCGCGGGACGCGTCTACCATCCGGTGGTCGTAGCTCGCAAGCTTGATCGGCTGCCCTTGGCGCCACAAGAAGTAGCACGTCGCCAGATGCAGAGCATCAAGAGTGCGTACGGGACAAGGGAATTCGTCCAAGGCTCGCTCAACTACTGGAGGAGCCAACTCCACCAACGCGATGCGTTCGATGATTCCGTGGGCTGCTTCGCCATGAGACGCTGCTAGCTTGTACGCGTGCAGCCGGGTCCAAATCTCGTACTCGATCAATCGGCTGGCGACAAGGTTCCCGTCCCAGAGTGCGGTCGGCGGGCAGCAGTCCTCCGCTAGGAGGTGCGCAAGGGCCACCGAGGTGTCAATGTAGGTCATCGATCGCTCCGGTCGACTTCGAGCTCTGCGAGGATTTCCTGTAGCGGCAGAACAGGCTTCGGCCTAGGCGGTGGGCCCTCTAAGCGCAGGGCTGGAGGCGTCAACCAACCCTTGCGAACGGCTTCGGCCAGCACGGCATCTCCCAACACCGGGCTCCGTGATTCCCTAGGGGGGCCTATTTCCGCCACCACCCGATCGCGGTCGGTAACCAGAATGGTCTCCCCGGCCGCGGCCATTCGCATGTACTCGCTTAGCCGACTATTGAGTACCCTGATCCCGACTGCTCTCATGGGATTCAATGTAGCAACTTGTTGCTACATCGTCAAGGACGGCTTCCCGGCAGGTTCCGGCCGCCGTCGAGAATTTCCGCGGCAGAGCAAGAGCCTCCGCTGCTCCTCCCCCGGGAGAAACTCCGCAGGCACCGTTCCCCAGATTGACGGCTATGCGACTAGGAGGCCGAGGGATTCGCGCCTGTCAATGCGCAGCATGTTGCCGGTCTCTTTCTCAATCGAGGTCAGGCCCCGACTGCCGACAGTGGACCAGAACGGGTTCGCTCGGAGCCTGACTGTAGTATTCTAGGCGCCATTGGATTGCAGTTCCGCGGACGGCCGTCCGACGGAGCGAGCGAACTATCCTTGACGCGGATTGGCACCTAGGCCGCCGCGGGTCGGTCGAAACGTGTTGCTTTGCATTGACGATGTCCGCGAATTCGACGCCATGCTCAAGGGTCGGATCGGGTTGTTCCGCCAAAAGCTGGCAGATCTGCTGGCACCCCACCGGCTGACGCTTGGCGAAGCCCAGGTTCACAAGGTGCTTATCCCGATGGTCGGCGTGTACACGCCCGGCTGGCAAGCCCTGCCAGCAGTGTCGTGGGCATTCGTCGAATTGCGGACCAAGCAGGGTCTTGTCGGCACGGGAGAGTGGTCGGTTGACCTCGACAAGAATGTCCGGGATTGTGTCGCGAGACTGCAAGGTCAGCCGGGCCGGAACCTGCTGGACGCGGAGCTCGAGGAACCCCTATTCATGGCTTGGTGGGATCTAGTCGGGCAGGTGCTGGAAAAGCCCCTGCACCAGCTTTGGGCCGAGCTGTTCGAGGCCGACTTCACGCCGCCAGATCGAGTTCCCATGGCAGCCTACACCTGGCAACGCTTCGCCGACCGGGAGGGCAACGACGCGATCACGTACGAGACGTGGCCGGAATTCGCAGCCGAGCGGGCTCGGGAGGGATTCCCGGCGGTCAAGGTCTCGATGACCGCATACCAGCCCGAGGATCACATCGAGCTGATCCACAGGATTCGCGATGCCGTCGGCCCGGACACCGCGATCCGCATCGACGCTCACGGCACATGGAACTACCAAGAAGCGAGGCGCATCCTGCATGCCGTCGAGGACTGCAACCTAGAGTACGCAGAGCAGCCCGTGCATTCGTTGCTGCCCCAGCGCTTCTATCCGCAGTCGGACCACCCGCCGCAGCGCGACACATCCAAGGGCAGCTACCAGGCCGAGTACTACTACCGGCGGATGACAGCCCTGCGCGGCGAATTGCGCACGCCGTTGTCGTGCCATTGGTGGCCCCCGATCATCCACCCGCTTGGCGCAGGCCCGATGGCCAACCGATGGGAGCCCGATTGGTACATGCTTGAGCGCTACGAGGGGGCAGACGTAGCCGTGCCCGACATCAACCTAGGGCCTTGGGGGCTGTGGCGCTTCGCGCAGCTTGCGAAGTTCATGGGCCTGCACATCGCGCTGCACAGCAATTTCGAGCTCTGTACGCAGCTGGCGTTTCGGGGGGCGATGGCCGCCGCGTTCCTGCAGGAGCCAGAGCGGGTGGGGATTTACATGGGCCGCACGCCTCGCACGTGTCATCCGATTGACAACGAGACCATTCACGTAAGCGACGATGTGATCGCAGGCGGACAGTTTGACTGGAGCGGCGGACACCTGAGACTGTCCCCCCGGCCCGGGCATGGACAGCGCCTGGACCCGGAACGTCTCGAGAAGTACTGCTATACGCCCGAGGCGGTGACCCCCCACCGGGAACACGCCCGCCAAATCTACGCGAACTACTTGCTGGACCGACCGCGCCGGACCACTCTCTCGGGCTGGCCTAAGCAGCAAGCCGCGGAGAGCTTCGACCGCCACTTGTGGCCATACGAGGTGGCAAGCATCTTGGGCAGCGAGGACGGACAAGACATTGATGTTGAACTGACTGGAGAGCAGTCGGGGTGAGGAGAGCGATGGCGCGACAAGAGCGGAAAGTGGGATTGATCACAGGCGGAGTCGGTGACTTGGGATACGCCTCTGCCGAAAAGATGGTCGCTATGGGCCTTGACGTGGCCCTGCTCGACATCAAGCCGAACACCCAGCGCGTGGACGCGCTGCGTGCCAAGGGGGCCCGAGTGCTGTACGCGCAGGTCGACGTGGCCGACCGATCTGCCGTGCAAAGAGCCTTGGAACAGGTGTGGGCGGAATTCGGGCGCTTGGACGTGTGCATGTGCAACGCGGGAATCTCGATGAATGTGCCGTTCCTCGAGTACACGGTCGAACAATGGAACCAGCACATGGACGTCAATCTCAACGGCTATTTCCATGTCACGCAGGAAGTGGCCAAGCGTTGGGTGGCCGAGGGCCACAAGGGCAAGGTCATCTTCACGGGATCATGGGTTCAGGACGTGCCCTATAAGCTGATCGCTCCGTATTGCGTGTCCAAGGCGGGTGTCTGGATGCTGGCACGCTGTGCGGCCTTGGAACTGGCCCCTCACGGCATCACCGTGAACGCGATAGCTCCGGGCATCGTCGAGGCTGGGCTGACCGCCCGCGAGTTGAGAGACTTCCCGGAATTTCGCGAGGAGTTCATGAGCCTGATCCCGCTGGGCAAGATCCAGCAGGCATCGGATGTGGCCGACGTCGTGGGATTCCTAATTTCCGACGCATCGAATTACGTGACTGGCACGACGATTACCTGCGATGGCGGCTGTGTTGTCGGAGCGGCATCGGCACCGAAATGAAACCTGACAAGATCACCGGCATCGTCCCTGTCCTGCCCACACCGTTCGACCCGGAGGAGCAACTCGATCTCCAGTCTTTGGAGCGAATCGTCCGGTTCTGCGCAAAGACCGGCTTCAGCGCCGTTTGCCTGCCGGCATACGCGAGCGAATACTACAAACTGACCGAAATCGAGCGGCAGTCTGTGATCGACAGCGCGGTCGAGGCCGCAGACGGAGAAATCCAAGTCATCGCTCAGTCGAACCACTATGCCGGCATCCATGCAGCGATGATCGCCCACGGCAACGAAGAGGCCGGCGCAGATCTAGTTTCCGTCGCCGTGCCGCGAATGTTCGAAATCTCAGAAGCAGACGTGTACCAGTTCGTCGCCGATGTGGCCGGCTCGACATCGCTGCCAGTTCTCGTGCAGGACTTCAACCCGGGTGGTCCGACGATGTCCGCCGAGACCGCCAAGCGCCTGCACCTAGATTTCCCGAACTTCCGCTACCTCAAGTTGGAGCAACCGCTGATGGCACCGAAAGTTGCCGAAATCCTAGAGACGACGGATGGTGGCGTACAGGTGCTCGAAGGTTGGGGAGGCATGTACCTGTTGGAAGGCATCGCCGCGGGGATCTGTGGCGCCATGCCTGCACTCGGTGTCGCCGACATTCTCCAGCGAGTCTACGACCTTGCGATCGCAAATGACCGGGACGCCGCCATGGACCTGTTCCAAGACGTGCTGCCCTACCTAGCCTTCAGCCTGCAAAACATGGAACTTCTGCTGCAAATGGAGAAGAGGCTGCTCGTGCGTCGCGGCCTGATTCAGCACGACACCGTTAGGCAGACCACGCTGACGCTCGATCCGCGCACGGACAAATACGTCAACTTTCTCATCGACCGCGTGATGCACTTGTTCGAGGAACCGGCTGACGCAAGCGCCGCAAAGGCTGCTTCATGACCCGCGCTTCGCCTGAGATCGTTCGATTCGTGTGCGCTGGCTTGGACCACCCCGAAGGCCTGTGCTTTGCAGTCGATGGCTCGCTGATATGTGGCAGCGAAGCAGGAGCGATTTGCCGTGTCGACCCGGAGGCAAGTTCGTTCGAGGTCACGGCTCAGACCGGTGGCTTTGTCTTGGGACTGAGCGCCGACCGCGCGGGAGCGGTCTACGCCTGTGACGCCGGTCGGAACGAGGTCCTGCGCGTCGAGCCGGACGGCAGCGTGGAGGCAGTCTCCACTGGTCGCCTCGACAACCCCAACGATTGCGTGTTCGACGCTGCGGGCAATCTGTTCTTCACCGAGTCGGGCACGTACCACCCCACGCGGCATAGCGGTCGGCTATTTGTTATCACTCCGGAAGGCGAGACGCGCTGTATACACCCCGGGCCGTTCCGATTCGCGAACGGCATCTTCATTGACCATGAAGATGCGTTGCTCTACATGGTCGAAAGCACTGCACCCAACATCCTGGTGTTTCGACTCGATGGACCTCAGCTGGCCAGCATGCAACCGGTGCGCCAAGTTCCCCTGGAGTCCGGCACTGTTCCTGACGGTGTGGCCCTCGACAGTGAAGGCAACGTGTACGTTGCCTTTTACTCGCCGGACCAAATCGGCGTCATCCGGACGGATGACCGGTTCGAGGTGCTGTATCGCGATCCGCTCGCAGAATGGATGAACCGACCAACCAACCTCGCGCTGCGCGAAGACGAAATCTACTTCGCCAACCTCGGGGGCTGGCACATAGGTGCCGTGAAGCATCGTCTGCAGCCGATGCTTCCGTGCCTGCCCAACCAAGGACCGTATCCCAAGAGGTCGTTGTAGTGATCCACGAACCGCTCCCAGCGCGCGACCGCCTTCTGGTCCCACGGAGCCCCTGTATTCGCAAGCATCCCGAGATCGTTTGCGCGCCGTTGCAGGGCGTCGATGCCCACAGCCGCACCCTCCTCATACCACTTCGACCACAGATCGCTGTAGTCGGTGCGCGGCGCCTCCTTGGAAGTCCTCAGCGACACAATCGTCAGCAGGTTCTGTTCTAGGTTCGTCGTGATTGCCTAGACATTCGCAATCGCCACCACTGCCGCCAGGGTAGCAGCCACTTCCGGCCACGGTTCCCGGATCACCGTGAACACAGCCGACGACGAGAATCCCAGAGATAGTCCTTGAACCAACTGCATGAGCCGGGTGTGGCGCGACACCATCTCGCCGAAGTACAACTACCGGTCCATCGCCTCGCGCAACGCGCTCTAAACCGGCCCGGCCTCGGTCTCGTGAAAACCTGCCACCCATCGGATTGCAGTGCACGCGAACGGGTAACCGTTCCAAGGCACGCTCATGGATAGCGATTTCGCCGACAGCCTCCGCCGCGCCCCGCCTCGGCAACTCAGAAATCAGCGGGGACCGATTTCATCCGCCCGCATTGAGCGCCGCCCGACAGTCTCACGATGACTCCGATCAATCGACCGGGCAGCCCGGCAATTCGCAGGCCAACACGGCCACGCAGGCCGATCACTGCTGCAACTCGGACTCGAAGCGGGCAATCAGATTGGCCGAGGCCAGCTAATCGCCTGCCACGGGTTCGAGCGCTTCTTGCGGGCGGAATAGGCCAGCGCCCTCGATCAGTCCCTCCAAGCGGGCCATGCGTTGCTCCACATGGCTGACGCGCCCGTCCACCGCTCGCAGCCAGCCGACGATCCAAAGTGATACCGTCACCTGCACGCCGACGAGCGCGGCACCGACCGCGATGATGCCGATCAATTCCGCACTCACGCTCGTAGTCTACAACATAAGGCCGGGGTCTTAGGCGCACTGTCACTTCTCGCCCATCGCTCCGCTGACATCTGCCAGCCAGAAGTCGCAACCTTGGAAGCGGCTTGTCAACTCCGCCAGCTACGTTGTGAAGACACCGAGCCGGGAGAACCGTGGAGCACGCAAAGATTGGGTTCCACATGAATCCCTATACGCAAGCGACAGAGTCGAATGCGGAGTACATTGAGTATTGTGAAAACAGTTCAAGTAGTGCTTGAAGCCGACCTTCTCGTTCAAGCTGACGAAGCCGCTAGCCGAGTTGGCACGAACCGCTCCGCACTGATCCGCGACGCTCTGAGGGAGCACCTGCGGCGTCTTCGCATTTTGGAACTCGAGGAGCAGGATCGATTGGGATATGAGCGCACACCGGACATGGAGGGCGGCCTGAGAGGGTGGGAGGCCGCAGCATCATAGGACGAATAGAGCGGGACGAGATCCGGCTGTGTAGGATTTCGGGTGACACGCGCCGCCCTGTCGTCGTTCTGACGCGCTCTTCGGCGATCCCCTACCTGACAAGAGTCACGGTTGCACCAACTACCAGCACGGTCCGGCCAAGTCCCTTCCGAGGTCGTACTGGGCATCGAGGATGGCCTCAAGCAAAGGCGCGAACGACCGGTCAGGCCTGTTCGGGAGAGCCTTCTTCGCCAGCCGTTCTTGATTGGACTACGCGCTCTCACCTACCCTAGGAAGGTGCGCCTTGACCGATTATGAGTTCCCAAGAGACCGCACCCACGCTGAGCCCGAAAGAGGCCAGATCCAAGCTCTTGTACTACTACCTAACTGTGATCCGAGAGGAGGTGGATGAGCTTCCTAGCAATGTAAGGCACGGGATCGCTTGTCACGTGCGAGGCTACGCCGCCGCGCTCGGAGAGCCTGCTGATGAGACTCTTGATGAACTTATGGAAGAGCTTGGCGAAGGGTCTGAGATTACCCCGTGACCAAGGCCGACGGAGGCTCTCGCCGCTCTACGGCACCGTTCCAGAAACTCGCTCCATAGCCCTTTCCTCTAGGAAGATGAGCATGATCAGCGCTGAGCCGGAGGGTATGGGAACGCGCAGATTATAGCGGAGAGGGTCTCGCTCGGGACCTGCGCATGGACGGGGCCTCAGGGCCCTCACGCAAAGGCGCCCTATAGGCGCTCACACGAGCAGTTTCTCGGCCACTACTCCGCTCACATCCGTCAATCGGAAGTCGCGACCTTGGAAGCGGTAGGTCAACTTGGTGTGGTCAAAGCCCAGCAGGTGCAACACGGTCGCGTGCAAGTCGTGGACATGCACCTTGTCCTCGACCGTTCGGAATCCCAGTTCGTCGGTCCGGCCCAAGGCGATTCCAGGCCGGATTCCCGCTCCTGCCAGCCATGTCGTGAACGCGCCGGGATGGTGGTCGCGCCCGTCGCCGATCCCGTTGGTGTCCTGAGTCATGGGTGTCCGACCGAACTCACCACCCCATAGAACCAAGGTGTCGTCCAGCAAGCCCCGCCGCTTGAGATCCTTGATCAGCGCCGCCGAGCCTTGGTCGACATCCTTGGCGACCTGCTGGATTCCCTTGGTCAAGTTGGCGTGGTGGTCCCAAGCTTCGTGGTAGAGCTGTACGAACCGCACTCCCTTTTCCACGAGCCGCCGCGCCAGCAGGCAGTTGTTGGCAAATGAGGCCTTGCCCGGCTCGGCCCCGTACAGTTCCAGCGCCTCCGGAGCTTCATTGCTGATGTCCATCAGGGCTGGAGCGGCGCTTTGCATGCGAAACGCGAGTTCAAACGACCGAATGCGGGTCTGGATCTCCGGATCCCCCATTCGTTCGAGTTGAATGCGGTTCAGCCCGTTGATCGCATCGAGGGTGTCGCGTTGGACACGCTCGGTGATGCCCCGCGGGTTGGAAAGAAACAAGACCGGTTCGCCGCCAGAGCGAAATGGCACGCCTTGGTGCACGGTGGGCAGGAAGCCCGCGCCCCAGAGAGCAGTGCCCGCGCTCGGCCCCGAGTCCGAAGAGTTAAGAACGATAAACCCCGGCAGATCCTCGGACTCACTGCCTAGTCCATAGCTCACCCAAGCGCCCATGCTGGGCCTGCCGAATTGCTGGGCACCGGTACTCATCAGCAGCTGTGCCGGCGCATGGTTGAAGGCGTCCGTGACCGTGGAGCGCACAAAGGCGACATCATCGACCACAGTCGCGAGATGCGGTAGCAGCTCGGAAATCTCGAAGCCGCTCTGCCCCGCCTTTTGAAACTTGTATTTCGGACCTAGGAGTTTCGAATTCGGATCAATAAACGCCGCCCGGTAGCCATCGAGCAGGTCCGGGGGCGGCAGCGTGCCGTCAAACTTCGCCAACTCGGGCTTGTAATCGAAGAGTTCCAGATGGCTCGGCCCGCCAGCCTGAAAGAGAAAGATGACATTCTTGGCCTTGGGTGCGAAGTGCGGCTGGCGAGTCGCCGCGCCCGCGTCTCGCTGCAGCAGGTGTGCCAGTGCGGCCGTGCCCAGGCCAAACCCGCAACGCTCAAGAAACCAGCGCCGGGCAATCGGGTTCGCCGTCTCAGGTGCAGTCATTGCTTCGTGATCGTCTCGTCGAGGTTGAGCAGCGCACGCGCCAGCACGGTCCACGCCGCCTCGTCGTCCGGCCTGGAGCCCTCCCCGGGGTCGGCGGCGGTCAGCTCCCAGGGGTCCAGCAGGCCGGCAGCCAGCTGCTCGTTCGTCTTGCGCAGCAACTCCAGCAGGAGTTCCGCTTCGCCCGGCTGTGCGCTCCTAGACAGGCACGAACGGAAAGCATGATCGATTCGGTCCCGCTCGCCCGCTGCCGCCGCCACAGTGTGCCTCGCCAGTGCGCGCGCAGCTTCCATGAAGAGCTCTTCGTTCAAGGTAGTGAGTGCCTGTAGGGGGGTGTTCGAGCGGCCGCGTCTCACGCAGGCCGTGGAGCCGTTGGGGGCGTCGAAGACCTCGAAAGCCGGATAGGGAGCGGAAATGTACTGGAACGTATAAAGCGCCCGCCGGTAGCGATCCTGTCCCGCCGAGGCGGGCCACGGCTTGTCGGAGAAGCTGATCGGCGGCTTGAACAGCAATTCCGGGGCGGGCGGATGTACCGGCGGGCCCCCAACCTGACGGCTAAGCAGGCCGCTCACGGCCAATGCGATGTCCCGGACGATCTCCGCATCCGCCCGCATTCGCGGGCCCCCCGATAGCAAGCGGTTCTCCGGGTCGACGGCGCGCGCGCGGACGGTCAGGCGGGACACCTGCCGGTACGTGTCAGAGGTCACAATCAATCGGTGGAGGTGTTTCAGGCTCCAACCGCTATCCATCAGCTCCACCGCCAGCCAGTCAAGCAACGCCGGGTGCGAGGGCAGATCCCCTTGCATCCCAAAGTCCTCGGCGGTTGCGACCAGGCCGGTGCCGAAATACGACTGCCAAATTCGGTTCACGATGGCCCTGGCTGTCGTGGGAGCGCGGCGGTCGACGAGCCATTCTGCGAATGCCAGGCGCGGCGGCTGACCACTAGCGCCCAGAGCGTGCAGGAACTCGGGTACACCCGGCTCGACCTCATTCGCTGGTTCTAGGAAATCTCCGCGCCTCAGAAGGTGCGTCCGGCGCGGCTTGGAGCGCTCGTTGAGCACCAGTTGCGTGTTGCCTTGCGGTACGCGCCTCCAAGCCTGCTCGATACGATCGTTCGCCTCAATCCAAGCTGGGATCGTGGTCCGCCAGTAGCTGAAGACCTCCCGGTCTTCCTCCGGGGTCCGCCCGTCACGGCTTCGCTCCACAATTTCGCGGACTCTTGCAGGAAGTGGATCCGCTACAGGATCGGCAGCGTCGGTCACCGAGAACCGGATCCTCCCTAGATTGTTGTTCTGGCCGACATTGCTGTCATATCCACCGTGACTCTGATCCAGAAAGAACGTCAGCACCGCGCCAGCACCGTGCTTGATCGGCTTGTCCACCACGAAGACCGCCTTGCGCGGCTGATTGCTGCGGCCGTGCCCGGCAAAAAGGTCCCAAGCAGTGTCAACGCAGTCGTCGTAGGCGAAGTGGATCGGTCCGGTCAAGCGCTGCAATCCCTCTTTGTGAGGGAAGGCCTTCGGGTCCAGGCTCCGCTCGGGCAAGTCGATGTCCGCGCTGGCTGTGCGGATCCAGATCTCGCTTTGGGCGGACGGGTCGTCCGCGGGCGCAGCCCGCAGCCGGAACTCGCTCAAAGCACCGGTGCCGTATACGGACCGCCCCGGCCCACCGAGCGGGAGATTGGGATCGGTCAGGACCTCGAGCCGTACCGCTGTGATCTCAGTGAGGTTGGCATGCGCACTGAATTCGGCCACGTGCTCGGTCGGGGCGTAGCCCTGTGCCAACAGCGATCCATCGCTCTGCAAAAGGTACCGTTGGCCGCCCGTCGAAAGATCATCCACGTCAGGATGCAGCACTGTCCACCGAGGCTGGTCACCGCGCACTTGCTGCTCCCATGAGGCCATGCGGGCCTGCCAGTCGGGATTCGATGCCATCAGTTCGTCCTCGATGGCACGGATCTCGTCGATCACCGCTTGGCGGACTTGAGCATCGGCGGCCGTAAAGACCGCTACCTTGGCCTCATCGGCATTGTTGAGGAACGCGAACAGGCGGTAGTACTCTTCGTGCGTAAGCGGGTCGTATTTGTGCGAATGGCATTGAGCGCATTGGATGGTGAGGCCCAGAATGCCCTTGCCTATAGCATCCATGCGGTCGAACAGCGCCTCCATGCGGAACTGTTCGGGGTCGGTGCCACCCTCCTCGTTGACCATGGAGTTGCGAAGGTAGCCTGTTGCGACAAGCTGCTGCTGGGTCCTTCCCGGGAGCAAGTCGCCAGCAATCTGCTCGACCACGAAGCGGTCATACGGAAGATCCCGGTTCAGCGCGTCGACGACCCAATCGCGGTAGAACCACACCTGGCGCGGCATGTCCTTTTCGTAGCCATCGGAATCGGCGTACCGGGCGGCATCCAACCAAACGCGGCCCCAGCGTTCCCCGTAGTGAGGTGACGCCAACAAGCGCCCGACCAGTGCCCCATAGTCGGGTTCCTCTAGGAACTCTTCCAATTCCTCCACAGTCGGGGGCAGGCCCGTCAGGTCCAAACTCACGCGCCGAAGGAGGGCAGCGTCGCTTGCCCGCGGCATGGGTTCCAAGCCTGCGTCAGCAAGCCTAGCTCGAACGAAGGCGTCAATCGGGTGGAGAGACTGATCGCCCGGCGGCAGCGGGCGCTCGGGCGCTACGAACGCCCAGTGCCGACCGACCGCTTCTGCTGCTGCGCCTGTTCCCTTCGGCCACTCCGCGCCGGCCTCGATCCATAGGCGAATCGTGTCGATCTCAACGTCCGAGAGGGTGCCGCCCATCGGCATGCGCGGGCCATCGCTAAGACCGGCGATTCGCCGGTACAGCTCACTGTATTGGGCGCTTCCGGGAACCAACAAGGAGCCGGGCGCGGAGGAACCCACGACGGACTCCCTGGCATCCAGCCGCAAGCCGCGAAGTTGCTGCTCCGGACCGTGACAGCCCAGGCAGGAGCGTTGCAGGATCGGGAAAATCTGGTCTTCGAAGTCTACTTCGGCCGCAGTTGGCCAAGCGGCACCAACGATAGCCAAGGCCCAGATTGGTACCCCAGCCCAAAAACGACGATACTGCCCTTCGCTGCGCATCCCTGTGCAAGTCACTGTATCACCGCTGTGATCGAACAAGGACATTCGGGTGAGCTAACGCCCACTTCCCCGCCCGACCTGAACCAGCGCCGGGGCCCGCACAACATCCCTCCGCGCGAGGGCGAGGCAGAGCAATTGCCAACGCTCGCCCGGACGGCTATGCCCGCTCTACGCCAAAGTGATGCAGAACATTCCTCATCAAGACTTGCATCTTGGGATCGGCCGACAGCGCCCAGCCTCCCGCAATGCAGCCTGTGTGAAACACCTTCCCACCTTGCGGGCGCTCCCAATACGTCATTTCGGCGTACACACCGTGTTCGAGCGGCTCCCAGCGGCCGAAGTAGTCGATTCCCCTGCGGTTGCGGTCGACGATCTGCGCCAAAGGCACAATTCCTGATGGATCGCCAGGCAGGGGCATTGCCGTTGGGTTTTGTCGCGTGATTGCCCGGATCAGGCTTGGTCGCACATCGGATTCGTGGCCGCCCACGCGGGGCGGCTGGCCGTCTAGTGCCTGTCCAAACGTATCTCCTTCCCGCAGGCCGACCGCTTCCGGTTCGCGGAATAGGAAGGGGATTATGTAGTTGAGTGCCCAAATCTCATGTAAGCGACTGATTCAAAAGAACTTACCTAGGACGCTTCCAATCCGTCAACCGGCGGACCCTGACGGGCCGCAAGACAGCCTTGGCAAATT